>Ga0307378_10000071_pt1 | contig 183040 bp, 199 predicted proteins | sample UN1MG_FD_202238 | JGI IMG/M metagenome (GOLD analysis project Ga0307378, IMG submission 202238) | Soil microbial communities from Risofladan, Vaasa, Finland - UN-1 | ecosystem: Environmental > Terrestrial > Soil > Coastal area > Acid sulfate soil | place: Finland: Risofladan, Vaasa... | reverse complement strand
TCTCATCCCATACATAATCTGGGTTAGTATTGCCGCTAATCTGAACGTGCAGGTCTGGAAACTGAACAGATAATCACTCCTAAACATCAATTCCTTCAGGTAACGAAATGGCTGATTGTTGGATTTGTTAAGGAGTTACGCCGGGAATCTACGTGAGTAGATGTACGTCGCGTTGACACCCTGATTCTCTACAAAATACCTCAAGAGAGTCGGCTTCCTAGCTTTGGTAGACCGTGTCGGATAAAATGTAGAACTTTGCGCTTTGTACTGAAGTTCGAATCCTCTTTGGCGGAGCTGGGGTGACAAAAAGGCATTTGAGGCTGTTGAAAAACTGGTTAAAGAGGACAAAGTTAAAAACGAAGAGGTTACCACGGATAAAAGGGCGAAGAGGTTGATCTTGGTCTGAGCTCGCGATAATGTTGGGGCAGAGTTCTAATCTTCTTCAGGCTCTCCCTCCAATCCGGCCTCTTTCTTTGCATCCATGGTGAGTTGCCGCATCCTCTGGTTCAGCTGGCGACCACGCTCTTGTCGCCCAGGATCAGGGTCGGCTATGGAGGCTCTGATATACCGGTAGAAGTCCTCCCACAAGTCTCTCTCTAACGGCATGTTTACAGACCGCAACGAGAGCAGGGACTCCTCAATCTCATTTCGCATATTTACGTCTCCTTCGCTCTCAGCGTACGAAGACCTAACAAAATCAACTAAGCCTTTTATACTAGCTTACTCTGTAATTGCAATTGTGTTGCATTTTAGCGTGCCTGGCAAAGCCTACTTATCTATTTGCTCAGTAACACTACTAGCTTCCCCAAAGCTCAAGGCAAAGATATTGATTGAACCGGAGTTATATACTTGACTCAGAGTTAGTAATTAGCAGATATAGTGGTAGAATAGGGGCATGGGGAAGAAGGTGTTCTTTGTTGTCTTTATATGGTTGGTGGTGGCGGTTGTTGTATTTATTCTCTACATCTATCGGGAGATTACTCCCGTGAAAGAAATCATAACTTGGGCAATAGGTATATGGCCTCTTCTAGCCATTCTAGGAACCGCTGCTCTCGCTATTTCTGGATGGATCCTTAAACATGATTTTAGCAAGCCAGAAGAAAAAATGTCGGACATTGTGAAAGCAAAGCATGATTGTGCCAATATCGAAGTCAAACCAAGAGTCTCAGGTAATCTTGCTGTATTAGAAGTGAAAAACATCGGGGTTGATGCTGACTTTACGGCAGAAGCGATAGTTGTAGAAGGTGTTCCTCCACATACAAGCTATACTATGTGTTGGAACTCTACCCCTCATTTAGAACACCCTATAAAAAAGGGGGGTACACCCACGATTATCGTTGCAGAAGTAGAATCAGCGATAGCAGAATTGGCAGGTAGAGTTAGGGGCGGATTGCTACTTTATCAAATAGGTTTGTCGGGACAAATAGAAAAGGTAGGAGCGACTACACAGGATTTGAGAAACACTGTTGTTAACAACATAAAGTATCCTAATATGGTGGCTAAGCCTGTTGATGATAGTTGTACTATAGAGATTACTATAACCAGCACTCCACCTTTACTACACGCATTTGAGAATCAAAAGTATAAAATTGAGATTGACCACGAGCAGGGGCATAAACTACTTATTACGCCCTTGCCTGAATTAGAGACTCATATTAAATTGGATTTAGTTAAACTATTCCATGATGGGAAAGATTGTCATGCTAAATTAAAGAGGGTACAGAATAATACAAATATTACTGAGCAAGTTTCAGCACAAATACATTTTGAATCGTGGTTTACTGATGTAACAAATGCTTTAAAGAACACTGATTATGAAAAGATGTGGTATGAAAATAAAATGGTCGATTATCAAAAGGATCAGATATCTGAGTATTTGAGTGTCTCTGACCGAGCTTTAGAAAGACTCGAATCTATTATGAAATTAACTTCTCATAAGGAAGATTCTCAGTCTTTGGGATATGGAATACAGCTAATCATAGCTGAACCAGAAATAAGTATCGATATTGATAAGTGTTCTGTGTCAAATTATGGGCAATCAGACCAAGCTATAGAAGTAGCGTTAACATTGAAGGTAAAAAGCCCACCCGTCAATATAGCTGACTTACAGTTGTATATGGGAGATGAGATGCTAAAACTTCTAAGTCCAGCCATGCCGATTACACAAAGGAACAATAAGGAATGTTATATTACTAAATATAAATTATCCCTTGGAACCATTTATAAAGTTGAAAAGGATAGTAGGAAAAAATACCACATTCGTGTAGTAACTAAAAGGCAGGAAGTTGATTCCGAAGTATTCTCGATAAACAACCCCTAGCCATTTGTTAACTGGTGATAAGGAAGATTTTCAGACTGAATAAGTTTAAGGAGAGTATCTCTAAACAGATTATGAAAAAGCACAAAGAATATGCTTTGTTGGCGATAAGTCTCCACAATCAAAGTGGTAAAGCAGTGGATGCTTTAACCAATGCTCTGTTTCGTAAACTAAACAAGGATTCTAGAGCCAAGCAGTCAGCCTTTACTGTTTCAATCAATTCTGTCGCGCAAGACCGTCATCAATCGGGTTCTTGGTTCGTTGATATTGAAACGACTCAAACTATTAAGCGGTGTACGATACAGGAATTTATTATTCCAATGTCACAAGGGCTGAGTATTAGAGCCTTTATCTTCTGGACTTTTGGGGCCATGCTAAGATCCGGTAAATATCTTGTATTTAAAGCGAAAGATATGTGGAAAGATGCATCCTCAATCGGTCGAAAACTATTGATAATCCCAAAGATGATTGTGCTTACCATCGGAACAGGATTAGAAACGTTACTTTTCTATTATTTAATACCTATACTGTCATCCACTGTAATACGAGCATTGCGTAAGATAGGTGTTGTTACATACATATCGTTTTTTCTGTTGATAGTTTTCGCTGCACTTCTAGTCAATTGGGAAGGTAGATTGATTCCCTTGGTTTCGTGGATATCTCAAATCACTCACACAATAGTGGATTCACTAGAGGATGACCAATTAACGTTTGCAGTATTGTTTCCAGTTATATGTAGTACAGTCTTTGCTGCGGCACTAACAGTTATTATCATTTTTGGTCGGGGTGTTCAATGGATATTTCGAAGGCTTGACAATTATTTGGAGCAAGGGAACCCGCGCCTAATTAATGAATATTCATACTTACTAGACCCTCTCTATGCAACCAAGGTAAGAGGAGACTTTGAGCGCCAGATGATTTCCTTAAATGATAAACCGGATATCGAGCGTATATTTGTAGTGTGCGAAAAAGCGGGTATATTATTGGCCTATGAGGTTCTATCCCGGATTTGTCTTGACAAGATATCAAAGCCTGTGTACTTATTAACCCGTGATTTTTCTGTTGCGGGATTATTTGCGGCACCCGACCGGTCATTATGGCTATTGGTTGACTCCTCAGATTGGCCCCGGTTCTCGAAAGCGACTCCGAGTAAATTATTCTGGTATCATTTCGCCAGAAGCTGGCCTTGCAGTGAATATAAAATGAGAATGACTACTTTGCCTCACCACATAATTCCATCGGTCAAAATGCATTTCAGAAGACGTTACTGGTTCAAAAGAAGGAATACAGCGCTTATTGAAAGACTTAGTACGCTCATCAGAGATTGAAGTCAAATGTGTGATTCACAGAAATCGTTTCAATCTTAATAGTATCACATCCTCACATGAAGAAAATTCCTCGTTGAGGTGTGTAAATTTTATGAAAAACCTCGGTATAACAATTATTTAAAGTGGCTTTGAGTTTGCGGGAAAATCTATATTATAACTGGAGGTAGTGGCCTGCCCCACAAAGGATACCACTTATAGAGTTAGAGATACCGGTATTATGCTTACCCCACACTACCAAAACCAACTAAGCCTTTTATATTAGCTTGCACTGTATTTGCAATTGTGTTGCATTTTAGTGCTCTAGGCAAAGCCTATTTATGTGTTTGCTCAGTAACATTACTAGCTTGCCCAAAGCCAGAGGCAAGGGCATTGATTGAGGAATGGCTGAAGAGTATAATCGAATACGATTGCATAGTTCTTTACGCTATCGACCACCAGCTCCTGAAGCGATAATGCCAGTAATTATGCCGATGAGACTAACTTAGAAAGCAGTATAGTGTATGGGGGCAGGCCAATAAGAAAGTTCATTTGTTGTTTCATAATTCCACGTCTAGAATTCAAGTGTGAAATTGTCGAAAGGCTTAGCCTTAGGACGCCGGAGTGAGGAAATCCGAACAAGGAGGTATACGATGGCATGTACACTGAACAAACCTAAGGGGACCGGAGGTTGTACGCTAAATCAACCGCTAGGTAAAGGGGGCTGCACCCTCAATCAACCCAAAGGAGCAGGTTGCACACTCAACCAACCTCATGGACAGGGTGGTTGCACGTTGAACCAGCCGAAGGGTGCCGGTTGCACACTTAATCAACCTCGAGGTCAAGGAGGCTGCACTTTGAACCAGCCCCTTGGAAAAGGTGGGTGTACGCTGAACATGCCTGAAGGAAAATGACAATCGAATGGAAAGAAACCTCCATATCGAGAGTCTATGATTATCTGACTGCCGAATTGTTACTCACGTCTGACTGCAACCTGGCATGCTCATATTGTATTGCCCGAGACTTACCAAAAGTAACACTAAGCATTGAAGAAGGTAAAGAAGCCATAGATTTATTTATTCGGCTTGGTTATGGTGCATCATCTGCAGAGTTCACTTTGACAGGAGGGGAGCCTCTTCTTGTGTTCCCTCTAGTCGAGAGATTGATACGCTATGCTGAGGAACAAGCTCAAGCAGCCGGTATGGATGCGAGCTTCGTTCTCAAGACAAATGGCACGATCCTCAATGACACGATCATTAACTTTATCTGCGTGCATCGACTGAAGGTTGTTATTAGTATCGACGGCGTCCCGAATGTTCACGATAGACACCGACTCACAAAAAAGCATTGCCCGACACATTCCATTGTGCTCCGCAATCTCATGGCATTGTTAGAACACGATGTACAGTGTGTGGCTAGTCTCACGATCCATCCCGATAGCTGTGCAACGTTATTCGATAATGTATGCAGACTCCACGAGATTGGTATAGGTCACATCGACGTTGGGCCAGCCTACGGCACGGTGAACTGGTATGAGTCTGATATTAGCACTATGGTTGATTCTCTGCTGGACATCGGACGATATATCCGAGATGTGCGTTCGGCTGGTGGCGAGCTGGAGGTGGGCCCCTTATATCGCTTTACGGAGCACGTAGGGGGAGTTCTCAAGGACAGTTGGGGATGCCACGCTGCATCAACGAATCTCGCTTTCATGCCAAATGGACAGATTGTTGGCTGTAGTTCACTGGCAATGCTTGCGACACGATATCCGGAACTGATCATCGGTGACGTTGTAGCTGGAATGTATACAGCCGCCTTAGATCGATTTCTGGAACTTGCGCAGGCGGGTATACAGCGAAGACCATACTGCCAAAGGTGTGAAGCTGCTCCGAACTGTACGGGCGGATGCCTCGCAATCAATCTTTCGCAGAATGGCACCTCCTTCTCCCCTCCATGTTTCTACTGCCGCACCATCTCGATAATACCCATGGCATGGAGTTATGCTTGGGATGATATGGTGCCTGACAATAATGAGTTCAAGAGTAGATAGGTAGACTACTAAGCATTAAGCCGAAGGTCATATATTGCCAACGTAACAATCGCTTGTTTTGTTGGATCATGCGTATTAGGTGTTTGCTCCCGGTGGAGTTAGACGTGGTAAAACCGAAAAGAGGTAAAACAGGGAGGTTGTTGAATATACGGGCGGTAAGACTTGACGCCATAGTTTTACCCAATCTGGCGTAGTACTTGCCAATCCAAGCGCATGAACCAGAGGGCTCGAGAAGAAGCCTAGCCCTCCGAATAACCGAACAGGGGACACGGCATCCCTCATATTGGGATGCTAAAGGCCGCGAATGAGTTCAAACGGTCGGATGCCAGAGCCAAGCTTTCATCAGTGTGGGTAGTATATTTTGTTTGGTAGGGTAATATTAGCCAACTAACACTTGACAAACTCTATATAAATTGCTATTCTTTTTTAAAGAAGTCTAAACGGCTCAGAGTTGGACAATGATGCAGCGGAAACCCTATGCTACCCTCCTTAGCAAGGGAAATAAACGAGGTTGAAAGCCTGCAATGTAATCTGTTAGGAGCCAAAGACAATGCGTTCTGCTGAAGTCAACAATAGTGAATTACCGCAACCGAGTTTTAAGCGTGCTGCGATTTGGGCGCGCGTATCTACTAGTTCGCAAGCGGAAACGTCACTCCCAAGCCAGGTATATCGATGCAGGGAAAGGTTGGAGCATAGTGGCTATGTGGTGGCGTACGTCTTCGAGGACGACTGGTCCAGTCTCGATTTGTTCGCCAGCCCAAAGTTTCAGCAACTAGTCAACACTATCAGGAACAAGGAGATAGAAGCGCTGGCTGTTTTTGATCGTGACAGGCTTGAAGCTAAAGGACTCCAGCGCCTTCTTTTCCTATCTGAATGCCGGGAGGCCGGTGTTGAACTTGTCATTTGTCAGGGATCTCCTATCATCGATGGACCAGAAGGACAAATTGTCGAACTGGCCCTAGCTATAGGTAAGGAGCGACAAGTATTAAGAGCCCGGCAAGGCAGTCGTGATGGATTACACGACCGAGCGGTAAAGTATGGCAAGCCAGTGACATACCGTCCTATTTACGGATACGACTGGGACAAAGAGAACAATCGGCTAGTTCCGAACGCACAATATCCGAATCTGAAGCTGATCTTTGAGATGGCACTTGCCGGTAGCAGTTATTCACCAATCCTACAGGAGCTAAAAAAGCGTGGCATTTTGAGCCCTACTGGGCAACTAGAGTGGAATAAAACAACACTGTCCGGCATGCTTCACAATCCGACGTACGCCGGACGCTTCTACGCGCTCAAGGCACGCGCCTGCGAGCCCACACAACGGCCCAAAAAGAGTAAACGAGTAAATAGTTCTCAAAAGCGGCTAAAGTTGGAAGCTGCGCATTATCTACCCAATATCGAGATAGTCAAGCCGCCCATAAATTGGGAAGGAAGGGTACGTATCATCAACCAGTTGGCACAACACCAGAAGTTGAGCCAGCGGAATGCCAACCGAGACTATCTGTTGCGAGGGCTGATAGTCTGTGGTACACACCAAGGTAAAAAAGGAGAACCTAGACGATACCATGGTCAACCTCACTATGATAATTGGCGCTACGTGTGTCCGGTGGGTGGGTGTACCCGCCCGCTCATACATGGACCACAACTCGAGGAACTCGTGAAATTCTACGTCAAGTACATATTGATACAACAACCAGATGACTTCTATAAAACTATAGCTAACGATGAGCACCGTCAAAGGACTATTGAGGATTTGACACATGACCTTCAAGAGTGTGATGTCAAATACGCGAAGAAAACGCAACTACTGGCCAATTTAGAGCACCGTTTCTTATCGCAACAAGTTGACAAAGATACTTACCAACTTCTGAAGGGTAGGTATATCGTTGAGCGTGATGGAGTGGATAGGAGAAGAAACGAACTTCAAAGCGCAATGCGTCAAATAGGGCGTGAAAAAGAAGCCGCAGAATCTCTTGCTGATCTGGCTTTAAAATACAAGTTGAGACTGTTGTACGAGGACCTGCCTAACCACGACTGGCGCAATCTCTTTCTTGCACTCAACCTACGAATCAGAGTGCCCACACTAGAAGAGCGGCAGGAGATAGTGAACCGCAATAGGGAAAGCGTGCTGAGTGAAATCGTGACTCACATGGTCGACGACCCGTATCAAAAGTATCCTTATGTGGATATGGGCGACATTTCGATCGAGTTGGACGTACCGCTGCCGTCGGTATTGGCTAGTCTACCTAGCATTGGTTTGTCCCAGAGTAACTCCGGGCGCCTGGCAGGTGGAAATATTAAGTACGGCAATCCTGTGCCCGGCTGATGGTGATTACCTTGTCCTCCAGTGGTTGACGCAGCACTTCAAGCAGTGAATGCCCAAATTCGGGAAGCTCATCAAGAAACAGAACCCCCCGGTGACTGAGGCTTATTTCCCCCGGTCTTGGCCAGTGCCCGCCGCCAACTAAGCCGGCATTTGAAATAGTGTAGTGGGGAGAGCGGAAGGGTCGTTGCCTGACCAGCGGCGTATCCGGCGGAAGCAGACCGCTTACACTATATATCTTGGTAACCTCAAGTGCTTCCTCGGTACTCATTGGCGGCAGTATTGAAGGCAGCGTCCGTGCCAGCAGTGTTTTACCGCTCCCGGGAGGTCCACGCATTATCACATTGTGCCCCCCGGCAGCAGCTACCTCTAAGGCTCGCTTGACATGCTCTTGCCCTTTAACATAAGCCAGGTCAGTAATTGATGTGGCAGGTGGTGGTGTGTATCCCTCAACTTCGTCAGACTTGTACTCTGGGGCGGCTATTTCCCCCCGAAAATAGCTAACTAACTGAGATAGCGAGGTAATAGGAATGATTTTAGTCCCCTCTATTAGCGATGCCTCTTTGGCATCACTATCAGGCACAATGATGTTAAACATCCCTTCTTGTTTAGCCAGGGCAACCATCGGCAACACACCGTTGGTATGGCGTAAGCTCCCATCCAGCGACAGCTCTCCCAGAAGGATAGTTTGACAAACATCAGCATATGTTTGCTCCGAACTGAATAGGATGCCAACAGCAATGGGCAAATCATAAGCCGGCCCCGCTTTTTTAAGGTCGGCTGGGGCAAGATTAACTACAATACGCCTCATCGGGAAGGTGCAGCCAGAGTTTCGGATAGCCGCCCGCACCCGCTCCCTTGCCTCCTGAACGGCAGTATCAGGCAACCCAACAATGGTAAATGAGGGTAAACCGGGCGAAATATCTACCTCAACCTCAACAATCGCCCCCTCCAGCCCTACTACGGCACAGGTGAATACTTTGGCTAGCATAATTTACCTTACACTATACCATAAACTGTGTCCGTACAGAATACAATTACAAAATTGGAATTGAGGGCGAAGTTGCTGAAGTATAGAAGCAGCTTCTGTGTAATTGCTTGTGAAATCGCGGGGAATCTGGCTTATTAGTTCTGTGAATTCTACTTAACAGTGACAGTTAAAGTATATGTCCATTCCCCCTGCTCGCCGCCTTCCCAAGATCGGCTGTATTCCAAAGATATGGTGCTCTCGCCCTCGTTGAGTGCCTTGAAAGTCCAGGCTTCTTGACCAGGAGTGCCAGGTGGCGGAGGAGGCTCACTTTCGGGCATCACCAATTTGTGGTCTACTTGTTCTAATATATTCTGGTCACTAATTTCTGCTGTTTCTGACCACTGGAAGCCTGTTGAAGGATTGGAGCATAAGACTACTTTCAATGAGTCGCCAGCGTTCACCTTAATCTCTTGGCTGATGTGCTTGGTGCTGATGAAATCATCACAGGAAACCTCTATTGATGCTGGCTCTGTAGCTTCTTTCTCTGACTCCTCTCCACCCTTTTGACCTCCGCTTTTTTCTTGACGAACCGTAAGTTTGACAACGGGCTTCACGATTATCTTATTAGCTCCGGTTACGGTTACCATTTTGTCGGCTTCAAAATCAATAACTAAAGCTGTAGTCTCACCCCCGATAACATCAAACGGATGTACAATCTTTAGCTCGTTGCTGGGTAGTGTAGCATCCTGCAAATCACCACTTCCCAGTTTAACCTGAACCTTGTCTATGACAAGCCTTACCTGGGTATACTTGCCCTCTTCAACCTCACTTGTACCCACAAATCGTTCAACTCCCTTAATTTCAAGCAAGTCAAATGTTATTGCGTTATCACTTAGCTCAATTGTTAGCCACTCACCTTCGCCTAGCTGTGTTTGTTGCTGTTCTTGCTCCTGAGTCTGGTTACCTGTACCTGATTGCTGTTGTTCCCTTTCTTGTTCAGCCACAGCTTTATGAACTTGAATTTCTGAAACTGTGACCATAATGCTGGTTACCTCCTCACGAGGTGGAGCATCAGTAACATACACCTTTAGAGTACCACCAGGAGTAGGTGCAGGTGTCAGAGTTGGTACCGGTTGTGCACACGCTCCAGCTATGAGAACCAGCACACTTAAAATCACGGTTATTAGGAATAATTTCGGTTTGAGCATATTACTTTTTCTCCCTCTAAATTGCCATCTGTAATTATATAACGAAAAAGGCGCCGCAAGGTTAGTTATTTATGGATAATTAGTAATGGCTACCCCGTCATGAATATCAATCCATCTGTGTTTGGAGAGTTCCCCAGAGGTCAGTCGTCCACCGCTCCCACCGCCATCAAACAGCGGTATCAGGCAGGCCGACAATGATAAACGAGGGTAAACCGGGCGAAATATCTACCTCAACCTCAACAATCGCCCCCTCCAGCCCCACCACCGCACAGGTGAATACCTTGGCTAATATAATTCACCTTACACTATATAACAAACCCCTGTACCCGTGGAATGTAGTTACCACTTTGGAGAGGGGAGGTTGAGGCTTTAAAGAAGGGTACTTAATTGAATGAATTGCGAGCTGAAAGCTTTACGAAGTGTATTATTATATAATCTAGCGTCTTATTTAACTTTTAGTGAGATATCCAGATGGGCATTTAGAGCTTCAGCTACCTTCTGCAATGTACCAAAAGTGGTATTATTAATACCACTTTCCAAACGAGATATGGCAGACTGTTCCGTTCCAACTCGCATAGCTAATTGCTTTTGGCTGAGATTCAGTTCATTCCTGCGAGCTATAAGCTGTCTTATCAGTTTAAATTGAGGTTCTAAGGCTTTGTATTCCTTGCGAACCTCTGAATTTTGTAAAAGACGTGCTCTAAAATCTTCGTATTTTGTGCTCATTTGATTCTTTTTACTCATCTTTACTTGGTTGCCTAACTATATCATTATTCTTATCATTATTATCATTAGGAATTATAACATATATGTTATAATTTACAATCTTGTTAAAACTAATTCTAGAGACAGTAGCGTTGTTTATAATCATTTATCCTATATTAAGCTACCTCTATCTCACTCTTAGGCGTTTCTTTAGTCTTCTTTAAAAAAGTATGTACTAAAATGAATCTGTGACCACTGGTTGCAAAATATAATATACGGTAATAATTTGAACTGTAACCTATCCTAAGTTCCTATACATCATCTTTTAATTTTTTCACATAAGGCTGACCTAAAGACAGACCAAAGTCTTGTAGCATATCAATGTAATGGATGAACTTTGCCTTTACCTTAGCCGACTGCTGTAAAATGAAGGCTTGAACAGGAATATTCCCTTGGCTATCCTGATAGAATTCAATCTCCTATTTCATATTCATACTAAATCAAAAAGGACACCAGCCGCCGCCTACTAATTGGCGGTTACTGGTGTCCCTCATTCACTTCCTCGCTACCTCCTAACATAATTTAGCTATACTTTTTAAGATTATGGTGTATTATTGCTTAAATACTTATCACTAATCGCTCTGGATAATTCTCACCAATATACTTCAATATCACGAATAATCCCCATACTCTCGACCCGCCAGCGTGTTGCAAACATAAATCTTGGCCTATATTTACTATCCAGTTTCACACTAACAATTTTATCGTTTTTGGAAGGGCTCCTTTCTCCTGCTTGACTTCCAGTGCAGTCTATGAATATGAGGTCTTTATCGGTTGTTTTAAATACATTGCAGGCATGGTAAGAAGTGCTTCCATCCTCAGCTTCAAGAAGAATTGCTACCCACCCAGTCCTTATCCCTGCCTGCTCTGCATTGTTATGAACGTCGTTAGCGAAATCACCACACATATAAACACCAGTTATGTAATCGTTTTGGTCTGTTTTATCCTCCATAAGGAAGTTCTCCAATTCATCAAATGTTGGGTCTGTTGCTGTCCGCACATTGCGTAGATAAACACGATAGAAAGGGACTTGTCCGCCCGATTGGACTACAGAACCAAATGTATCTTTATACAGCTCAAGTTCCTTTATATACGATGCTAGTTCTGATTTGTATGATTCTAGTTCGTTTAACGCATTACTATATCGTGTCTCAGTTGAATCTAACTCTTGTTTAGTAGATGACAATTCCTCTTTCGTATTATCAAGTTCTTTTTGCGTCTCTTGTATTGTCGCATTTTTTACTTCTAGCTCTTCAGAGTACTGTTCATTAGTTGCTTCTAAGCTAGCGTTCTCGCTCTGCAAGGCTTCAAATTCAGCTTGTAAAGTCTCGAATTCAGACTTCGAGACACATCCCGGCACAGAGATAATGGACAAGCATAAAACCGTTGTGCACATTAACATACAAATAAATCGTTTCATTTTTACCTCCATATAGTATTTTAGTCTCAATTTAAGGTTCCCTCCTCTTCACATCCATCTAAAATTTATACATCTTGTAAATAAATCAAAAAACAGCACCACCCACTGCCATCGAACAGCGGTTCCAGTCCCCTTCATTCCTCTCATCTTCCCTAATCCAATTTATATTGTTTTTAAGGTCATTTCACACATCGAAGCTTGAGCTTATCCCTCCCCTGAGACTTTGTCAATTACTCGGGTAGTTTGAAGGGGAAAGATACTAAAGGAGAGTTAAAGAGAGGCGAAGCCTCTCTTATATAAATACTTCCCCCTCTCCTTTGAAGGAGAGGGGGATTAAGGGGGTGAGGTTTATAGATAATCTTTATAGGCTTGTGAGGGCATTAGCTCTAGTGCTACAATACCTTCAACACGGAGGAAAACATGCCGCTGGATTCCATAATTGTCAAAGGGGCTCGCGAGCACAACCTCAAAAATATAGACGTGGTTATCCCTCGGGATAAACTGGTCGTCATTACCGGCGTCTCCGGCTCGGGCAAGAGTTCACTGGCATTTGATACCATCTACGCCGAGGGGCAGCGCCGCTATATGGAATCTCTCTCTGCCTATGCCCGCCAGTTCTTGGGCAGGATGGAAAAGCCCGACGTTGATTATATTGAGGGGTTGAGTCCGGCTATCTCTATTGACCAGAAGGGCCCCAGCCGCAACCCACGCTCTACCGTGGGCACTGTAACCGAAACCTACGACTACCTGCGCCTGCTCTTTGCCCGGGTGGGTCACCCTCATTGCCCTAAATGCGGACGTGAGATTGCTATGCAGACCGTCCAGCAGATTGTTGATGCCATTCAGAATATCCCCGAAAATAGCCGCATCATAATCCTGGCACCTCTGGTTAAAGACCGTAAAGGCGAGTATCAGGCGGTGTTTGATGATTTGCGCAAGGCCGGCTATGCCCGGGTTCAGGTTGATGGCCATATCTATGACCTGTCTGGAGAGTTTCAACTGGATAAGAATAAGAAGCACTCCATCGCCGCCGTCATAGACAGATTGGTAATCGGCCAAAGCGGTAGCCAGAGCCGCATCGCCGATTCAGTGGAAACCGCCCTCAAGCTTGGCGCCGGGGTGGTGCTGGTATCTATTGTTGATGGCGAGGAGTTGCTCTTCTCCGAGCACTTTGCCTGTGTCCATTGTGGCATTAGCCTCGGCGAGATTGCCCCCAGAACCTTTAGCTTTAATAGCCCCCACGGCGCTTGTCCCGCCTGCACCGGCTTGGGCGTTAAGCTGGAAATTGACCCCGACTTGGTTATCTCTAATAAGGACCTCTCCATCGCCCAGGGGGCAATCCACCCCGGCTGGTGGTTCTCGTGGCACGCCGACGAATTGGAAATTTTAGCCCGACGTTATGGCTTCTCCCTTCATACCCCGGTTAAAGGGCTGAGCGAGCGTCACCTTAAACTTATACTCTATGGAGAGGGTGGCGAACTGGTAAGATACCGCAACCGCTATGGTCGGGCCAGAGAATACTTTACCGGCTATGAGGGGGTAATTCCCTACTTGGAGCGACTCTCCCATGATACCCAATCAGAGCATACCCGAATTGAGATTGAGCGCTATATGATGTCTACCCCCTGCCCTGTTTGTCACGGCAAGAGACTCAAGCCGGAGTCTTTAGCCGTTACCATTAGCCAGAAAGATATTACCGAGGTTAGCTCAATGTCAGTTACTCAGGCATTGGTGTGGGTGGCTACCCTCGGCGGTGGTAACCGAGCCATTCTTACTGACCGCGAACGGATGATAGCCCGCCAGATTATCAAGGAAATTCAAGCCCGCCTCGGCTTCCTCAGGGATGTGGGCTTGGACTATCTTACCCTTGACCGCCCCTCAGCCACCCTCAGTGGCGGTGAAGGCCAGCGTATTCGCCTGGCTACCCAGATTGGCAGTGGGCTTATGGGTGTGCTTTATATCTGTGATGAGCCGACGGTAGGTTTACACCCCGCCGATGACTTTCGCCTGATTGAGACGCTGAAAAGGCTGAGAGATTTGGGTAATACTATATTGGTTGTCGAGCATGATGAAGCTATGATGCGTGCTGCCGACCATATTATTGATATGGGACCCGGAGCCGGAGAGCACGGCGGCTGGATTGTAACCACTGGCTCTTTGCCTGACATTATGAGTTGCCCCCGGTCAATAACCGGTCAGTATCTTAGTCAGGTGAAGCAGATTCCCTTGCCCCCCGGCCGCCGCCCCGGCTCAGGCGAGGAGCTGGTAATAAAGGGGGCTAAGCAGAATAACCTCAAGAATATAGATGTCCATATCCCCTTGGCTAAGTTTGTTTGTATCACCGGCGTTTCCGGCAGTGGTAAGAGCACCCTTATTGATGAAATTATGTATAAGAAACTGGCTCAGCTCTTCTATAAGTCAAGAGAGAAGCCTGGCAACTGCGATGCTATCATCGGCACCGAGCATATTGACAAGGTGGTCAATATTGACCAGTCGCCTATTGGCCGCACCCCTCGTAGTAACCCGGCTACCTACACCGGCACCTTTACCCCGGTTCGTGAGCTTTTTGCCACTATTCCCGAGGCTCGGATGAGGGGCTACCCCCCCGGTCGGTTTTCGTTTAATGTCAGGGGTGGCCGCTGTGAAGCCTGTCGTGGCGAGGGGTTTATTCAGATTGAGATGCAGTTCTTGCCCGATGTTACCGTTCCCTGTGAGGTGTGTAAGGGCAAGCGCTATAACCGTGAGGCTCTGGAAATTAGATTTAAGGGCAAGAACATAGCCGAGGTATTGGATATGACCGTGGAGCAAGCCCTGTCTTTCTTTGACCACTTCCCTAGGGTAAAGAACAAGCTGGAGACCCTGCACGATGTCGGCTTGGGCTATATCCGACTCGGTCAGCCAGCCCCTACCCTTTCCGGTGGCGAGGCGCAGCGGGTCAAGCTGGCTACTGAACTGTCGCGGCGGTCTACCGGCAGAACCCTGTATATCCTTGACGAACCAACTACCGGCCTCTCCTTTGATGATGTGGCCGCACTGCTACGAGTATTACAGCGTCTGGTTGATGCTGGTAATACCGTCATCGTCATTGAGCATCACCTGGATGTGATTAAGAATGCCGATTATATTATTGACCTCGGACCTGGGGCTGGCGACCGTGGCGGCTATATTGTTGCCACCGGTACCCCTGAGCAAATAGCCAGCGAGGAGTCTTCAGCCACCGGGCAGTACTTAGCCAGAATCTTGCCCGGAGGCATATTAGTTAACATAACATGAGAAACAATTCCTACCTAACTAGATAGCAATTGTTTCCCTATTTTTTTAATTGAATTTGACCAGTTGACCATTTCTGCCAGCAGCCGTTGACAGAAATACCTGGTCAGTTTTCTTTGCCTTTTCTGAGGCTACCTATCATTAGCTCAAGTTGCTGGGCTTCTGACTAAAGGAGAATTTATACTTGACCGCAGACAAAAAACCTAAACTCTTCTACGGCTATATTGTGGTTCTAGCTGCTTTTGGTATCCAGACGGTAGCTTGGGGCCTGTGCAGCACCTTTGGTATCTTCTTTAATCCGTTGTTGATTGAGTTTGGCTGGACGAGAGCTATGATTTCAGGTGCCTTCTCATTGTCTTTCCTTATATTGGGCTTTATTAGCATTATTGTAGGCGGACTAAACGATAGGTTTGGTCCTAGGATGATTATGGTAGTCTGCGGCTTCTTTTTAGGTTTAGGCTATTTGTTAATGTCGCAGCTTAATACTATTTGGCAGCTGTATTTGTTCTATGGTGTGATACTAGGTATTGGTATGAGTGGTATGGATGTTCTATCATTATCTACCATAGCTAGATGGTTTGTCCGGAGAAGGGGAATGATGAGTGGCATTGTCAAAGCTGGCGCCGGTATAGGCATGGTGATTATGCCCCCCATAGCAAATTGGCTCATCTCTAGCTATGGCTGGCGCACCTCCTATTTTATTATAGGCATTATAGCTCTAGCCCTTGTTATATTAGTAGCCCAATTTCTAAGACGCGGCCCGGCTCAAATGGGGCAGTTGCCGGATGGTGAAGAGGAGGTGAATATTGGCTGTTTAAATTCGGCAGATGGAGGGTTTTCTTTCCAGGAAGCAATTCATACCAGGCAATTCTGGATGCTTTGTGTGATATTCTTACTCGTTGGTTTCTGCGTCGAGGCTATTATCGTGCACATTGTTCCCCATGCCACTGACTTGGGAATTTCAGCAGTCAGTGCCGCCAATATTTTGGCTGTTATCGGGGGGGTAAGTATGATCGGTAGGTTTGTAATGGGTAGTGCTGGTGATAGAATTGGTAATAAGCCAGCTTATCTCATTTGCTTTGTTTTGCTGTCAGTTGCATTACTTTGGATGCAACTAGCCAGGGAGTTGTGGATGTTATACTTGTTTGCCTGTGTATATGGCTTTGCCCATGGGGGCTTTTTTGCCGTAATCTCGCCATGGGTAGCTGAGCTATTCGGGCTGAGTTCACACGGCGTAATCCTTGGTGCTGTTTTCTTCAGCACCACGATCGGGGGTGCTATTGGCCCGGTTCTGGCTGGGCACATATTTGATATAACCAGTAGCTATCAACTAGCTTTCTTGGTTTTTACTGTAGCCTGTATTGTAGGCTTTATACTAACCTTACTTTTAAAACCAATCACTAATGTAGAAAGGGCAAGATGACCTGAGAAGGAGCACTTAGTTTTGTTATCTTTAGCTAAATTCTTCACCTGCGTTTTGACCGGTTGTCTTTCGTTGATTTCTCTGTGGATGAGTAGGAGTTATTAGACGGGGTCATTTTTGATTAAGGGAGGGAATTTATACTTGACTGGAGGTAGAACCCCTAAATTTTTCTACGGCTATATTGTAACTTTGGATGCCTTCCTTATCATGGTGATAGCCTACGGAACATTCTACTGCTTTGGCGTCTTTTTCAAGCCAGTACTAATAGAGTTTGGCTGGACAAGGGCAGCCACCTCAGGCGCCTACTCATTGTGTTGCCTTCTGTACGGAGTTCTTGCTATCGGTGTAGGCAGGCTAAATGATAGGTTTGGTCCCCGGATAGTTGTGACAGGGTGCGGCTTGTTTTTAGCTTTAGGCTATTTATTGATGTCGCAGATTAATGCTATTTGGCAGCTATACCTGTTCTATGGGGTGATAGTAGGTATTGGCTTGAGTGGCATGTATGTTCCGTTGGCATCTACTATACTAAGGTGGTTTGTTAAAAGAAGAGGGCTAATGACTGGCATTGTTTTAGCTGGTGTAGGTGTGGGTACAATGGTTATGCCCCCGCTAGCCAATTGGCTTAACTCTAGCTATGGGTGGCGTGCCTCCTATACTATCATTGGTATTATAGTTTTGCTATTAGTGATATTGGCAGCCCAATTTCTCAAGCGTGACCCGAGTCAACTGGGATTGTCGGCGTATGGTGAGAGTGAGGTAAAGGAAAACAGGTTAGGTGTAGAAGGCGGAGGGTTTTCTCTTCAGAGGGCGATTCATACCAGACAATTCTGGATGCTTTGTGCAATGTTCCTCTGCTTTGGCGTTTCTGTGCAGGCTATAACAGTTCACATTGTCCCCCATGCCACTGACCTGGAAATTTCAGCGGCCAGTGCCGCCAATATTTTGGCTGTTATCGGTGGGGTAAGTATTGCTGGTAGGATAATGATGGGTAGTGCTGGTGATAGAATTGGTAATAAGCCAGCTGTTACCACTTGTTTTATCCTGATGTCAGTTGCTTTACTTTGGCTTTTAGCCACCAGAGAGTTATGGATGTTCTATCTATTTGCTGTTATCTTTGGCTTTGCCTATGGGGGTTGGACAGCCTTGCTGTCAGTAATAGTGGCTGAGTTATTTGGCTTGAGTTCACTCGGCGTCATTCTAGGTGCTGTTAACTTTGGCATAGCAATTGGAGAGGCTATTGGTCCGGCTCTGGCAGGGAGGATATTTGATATAACCAGTAGCTATCAGCCAGCTTTCCTGGTCTGCGCTGGATTCAGCATTATAGCTATTATATTAGCCTTATTCTTAAGACCAATCGCTAATTATAATTCTGATTGAGAGAAGGGAATAGACTTGGCTAGAAATGGGGCTCCCAAATTTTTCTATGGCTATATTGTAGCTTTGGCTGCTTTCCTTATCATGGTAGTAACTTGGGGGGCATTCTATTCCTTTGGTGTCTTTTTCAAGCCAGTATTAACAGAGTTTGGCTGGACAAGGGCAGCCACCTCAGGCGCCTACTCACTTTCTTTCGTGTTAAGTGGTTTTATTGGTATTTTTGCTGGAAGATTAAGTGACAGGCTTGGTCCCCGGATAGTCATGACAGGGTGCGGCTTATTTTTAGGTTTAGGCTATTTATTGATGTCGCAGGTTAATGCTATCTGGCAGTTATATTTGTTCAATGGGGTAATAGTAGGTATTGGCTTGAGTGGTGCTTACGTTCCAGCAATATCTACAGTATCAAGGTGGTTTGTTAGGAGAAGAGGGCTGATGACCGGCATTGTTGTAGCTGGGATAGCTGCAGGCACAATGGTTATCCCTCCGGTAGCTAATTGGCTTATCTCTAGCTATGGGTGGCGCACCTCGTATAATATTATAGGTATTATAGTTTTGGTATTAATGATATTGGCAGCCCAATTTCTCAGGCGTGACCCGAGTCAAATGGGATTATCGCCGTATGGTGAGGGTGAAGTGGAGCAAGAAAGCTTAAACTTAGAAGCCAGAGGATTTTCTCTTCAGAGAGCAATTCATACCGGGCAATTCTGGATGCTTTGTGTAATGTTCCTCTGCTTCGAGTTCTGTGTGAATACTATAATGGTTCACATTGTCCCCCATGCTACTGACCTGAAAATTTCAGCAGCCAGTGCCGTCAATATTTTGGCTATTATTGGTGGGCTGGGTGTCGCTGGTAGGATTATAATGGGTAGTGCTGGTGATAGAATTGGTAATAAACTAGCTATTACCACTTGTTTTATCCTGATGTCAGCTGCTTTACTGTGGCTTTTAGCCACCAAAGAGTTATGGATGTTTTACCTCTTTGCTGTTATCTTTGGCTTTGCCTATGGGGGTTACAGCCCCTTAATATCATTAATGGTGGCTGAGTTATTTGGCTTGAGCTCACTCGGTGTGATTCTAGGTGCTGTTACCTTTAGCCTAACAATTGGGGCCGCTATTGGTCCGACTCTGGCAGGGAGGATATTTGATATAACCAGTAGCTATCAGCCAGCTTTCCTGGTCTGTGCTGGATTCAGCATTATAGCTATTATATTAGCCTTATTCTTAAAACCAATCACTAATGCAGGGAGGCAAGATGACCTGAGAAGAAGCACTTAGCCCTGTTATCTTTAGCCAAATTCTTCACCTATGCTTTGACCGGTTGACATTCCTTAATTTCTCTGTGGATGGGTAGGATTTATTAGATGGGGTCATTTTTGATTGAGGGAGGAAATTTATACTTGACCACAGACAGAAAACCTAAACTCTTCTATGGCTATATTGTAGTTTTGACTGCCTTCCTTATCATGATGGTAACTTGGGGGGCATTTTACTGCTTTGGTGTCTTTTTCAAGCCAGTATTAGTAGAGTTTGGCTGGACAAGGGCAGCCACCTCAGGTGCCTACTCACTTTCTTTCGTGTTGAGTGGTTTTATTGGTATTTTTGCCGGGAGATTAAGTGACAGGCTTGGTCCCCGGATAGTTGTGATAGGGTGTGGCTTGTTTTTAGGTTCAGGCTATTTATTAATGTCACAGATTAGTATTATCTGGCAGTTATATTTGTTCTATGGGGTGATAGTAGGTATTGGTTTGAGTGGTGTTTACGTTTCAGCAGTATCTGCAGTATCAAGGTGGTTTGTTAAGAGAAGAGGGATGATGACCGGTATTGTTATAGCTGGGATAGGTGCAGGCACAATGATTATGCCGCCGCTAGCCAATTGGTTCATCTCTAGCTATGGGTGGCGTGCCTCCTATAATATTATAGGTATTATAGTTTTGGTATTAATGATATTGGCCGCCCAGTTTCTCAAGCGTGACCCGAGTCAGATAGGGTTGTCGCCGTATGGTGAGAATGAAGTGGAGCAAGAAAGCTTAAATTTAGAAGCCAGAGGGTTTTCTCTTCAGAGAGCAATTCATACCGGGCAATTCTGGATGCTTTGTGTAATGTTCCTCTGTTTTGGTGTTTCTGTACAGGCTATAATAGTTCATATTGTTATCCATGCCACTGAGCTGGAAATTTCAGCAGCCAGTGCCGCCAATATTTTGGCTGTTATCGGTGGGGTAAGTATTACTGGTAGGATTATAATGGGTAGTGCTGGTGATAGAATTGGTAATAAGCTAGCTATTACCATTTGTTTTATCCTGATGTCAGTTGCTTTACTGTGGCTTTTAGCCACCAAAGAGTTATGGATGTTCTATCTATTTGCTGTTATCTTTGGCTTTGCCTATGGAGGTTGGGCAGCTTTAATGTCCTTAATAGTGGCTGAGCTATTTGGCTTGAGCTCACTCGGTGTGATTCTAGGTGCTGTTATCTTTAGCGTAACAATTGGAGAGGCTATTGGTCCGGCTCTGGCAGGGGGGATATTTGATATAACCAGTAGCTATCAGCCGGCTTTCCTGATTTGCACTACGCTCAGTATTATAACTATTATATTAGTCTTGTTCTTAAGACCAATCACTAATAAAGGAGGGGAAAATGACTCGGAAAGAAGCGCTTAGCTCCATCAAGGTTAATGTGGGGAATGAAAATCTGGTGAAGCATATGCTAGCCACTGAGGCTATTATGCGTGCTTTAGCCAAGCGCCTTGGTGAAGATGAGGAGGAGTGGGGACTTACTGGGCTCCTTCATGATATAGATGCGGAGCTCACTGGGGGGGATATGAGTACTCATAGCAAGCTGGGGGCTGACCTGGCTCGGGAGCTAGGAGCCAGCGAGGCCATGGCTCACGCCATCCTGTGCCATAATGAGGTGCACGGCACTCCACGGGAGACCAAGCTTGATAAAGCCCTATTTTGTGCTGACCCCCTAACCGGCTTGATTACTGCTGCTGCCCTGATTCGTCCGGATAAAAAATTGGCTAGCCTTGAAGCCAAGTCGGTGAAGAAAAGGTTTAAAGAAGAGAGATTTGCTGCCGGGGCAAACAGACAGCAAATCTCCCAGTGTAGTGAAATTGGGCTTGAGCTTGACGAATTTATTGAGCTGGGTCTGGAAGCAATGCAGGCAATTGCTGCTGACCTCGGACTATAAATTAGCTAACTCACTTCAAGGGTTGAGCCTTCGGCAGTTTTGATAACATCAACGCGGGTGGGAAAGGCATCTCCAAGCTCATCAATATGAGTGATGACAAGTATCTTGTCAAAGTCGTCCTGAATAGAGTTTATCGCCTCCTTAAGTTTTTCTATGCCAGCACTATCTTGAGTGCCAAAGCCTTCATCAATGACCAATGTGGGAAGTGGTGCTCCAGCTCGCTTGGCTAGTAGCTTGGATAGGGCAATACGAATGGCAAAGTTAATGCGGAAGGCTTCACCACCGCTAAACATTTCGTAATTTCGCATCCCCAGCTCATCAGAGATATTGATATCCAGGGTTTCAATAACATCTCCCTTCTTTGTTTGCCGCTGTGTTTCAATTTTGACATGCATTCTATTATCAGTCATGCGTCCCAGCAGCCTGTTGGCTTCAACTTCAATTTCTGGAAGCGCCATTTCAATGAGCAAAGCTTGTATTCCCTTCTTGCCGAAGGCTTGAACTAGGTCTCTATAGATTTTCTCCTGCTTTGAGGCTTGAGCCAGTAGCCTTTCCTTTTCCTTCTTCTTTATCTCCAGTTCAGAACAGTGCTGTAGCTTTAGCTTCACACTCCACATTATTTCCTGGGCTTGTTTTTGTTGTGCGGCTAGCGCTTGGTGTTCAGTTTCAGCCTGTATTAAATCATTGACCAGCTGAGGGAGTAAATTAAGCTCTTGACTCAGGTCTTGCCTTTTTTGATTATCAGCCTCCAAGCCCTGGCACAGTTCTTCAGCGGCTTCCTCGGCTCTAGAAAGAGCCTCTTTTTCTTGGTTGATGAGCCTATCAACTTCCTCCAACCTTCGCTTGAGACTTTCATATTGTTCTAGATTAGTCAGTTGGCGGCGCACCTGTTCGTGTTGCTCCGAATCGTAGTCAAGTTTGGCTAATTCGCCTTCAAGCTCATGCAAGGCCTCTTGCTCAGTAGTTGCAAAATCATTTCTGGCTAGGCGCTGTTCAATTTCAGCCAATCCTTTTCCTTCTTCGCCTAGCTTAATACCAGCCTCTTCAGCTTCAGAGATTGATTGGCTAAGGATACTAACTTTACCTTGTATTGTTGCTCTATCTTGATTTAGCTTTGTTTCCAGCTGGGATACCTCATTCTCAACTGACTCTAGCTCTGTTTTCTTGTGAGCTAGCTCAGTTTGACTTGACCTCAGAGAATCAGATTTGCTGTGTCTATCAGCAGTATATTTGGCTTCAATGAGCTTTAAACCGTCTATACCCACATCTGTCTCACATAGGGGGCACTTAGTACCGCTTTGGGTTAACAAGAGGTCAAGCTTTTCTTCTATTTCCTTTATTTCCTGTTCTAGTTGAGTTTTATTAGATTCTAGGTGGGAAACTTGAGTTCGTAGTTCTTGGCTACCCTCTCTTTTTTTGCGTAGTATTTCTTCCACCTCAGCCAGGTGGCGTAGTTGAACCTGGAGCTGTTGTTGCTCATTTTTCAGTCGGGGTAGCTTTTGTGAGCTAGCCTCCAGTTCCTCAATCCCTCTTTGAACTAGGGCATGGTCTTTAAGCAGCTCTTGCCTGGCTTGAGCAATAGTCATCTCTAGCCGATGCTTACCTTCGTTTAGAGTGGTGACTAGTCTAAACTTCTGGTCGAGCTCACTACTTAGTTTCTTGGCTTCAATAAATTGCGCATAGCCTTCTTCAATAGCTGCCCGTTGGGCTATCAACTCCTCATACTCTTTGAGGTGGGAGCGATGTTGTTTAACTTGGTCACCCCAACGCTCTAGGTCTCTTTCAGTATCTCTTATGTGCTCCTCTAGTTGGGTTAGTTGCAGCTTCTTGTTTTCCAACGATTCCTTTTCCTGCCTGAAGCTATTAAGCCTGGATTCTTGCTCCTTTATTACCTTTTCTATATGGGAGAGTTCGCTCTGCGCTTTTTCAAACTCAGCTTCATAGGCTGGCTTTTGGGCTAATCCATCACTAATCTCCTTAATTGTGCTATCAAGTTGTACCTTTTCCGTTTCCTGCTGCTTGGCTAGCTCTTTAGCCTGCTCTTCAAGCTCATCGTAAAAGGAAAGCCCCAGAATATCAGCTAGCACTTGCTTGCGCTCCACCGGTCGCTTGATAGTAAACTCATCAGCGCGACCTTGTAACAGCAGGGCACTGTTAGTGAATGTGGGGTAATCCATATGTAGAACATCAATAATTTTTTGCTGTGTCTGGGTCATGCTATCGCCTGTAATTGACCTGAAGCCATTCCCGCCAGCTATCTGAAATTCTAAGATGGTTTGTCCCGACCGCCCTCTACGTCTGGACTTGGAGTGCTTACGTATAATGCGATACGATTGTTGTCCTACAGCGAAGTCAAACTCCACCCCCATTTCACTCTGACCCAGGCGAACAAGGTCGTCATCACTCTTAGCCCTGGTCTTCCCCCATAATGCCCATGTCATAGCATCAATCAGTGCCGACTTACCGTTACCGTTATTGCCTGAGATGCATGCGGTGTGGATACCATCAAAAGAAAGCGGTGGCACATTATCCCGGTAGCACATAAAATTGTGCATCTTTAGCTTAATAGGAATCATTTAATAAGCCTCAGATAATCATCTCTGTTTAGTTATTTTAGCATAGTCAGGGGATTTTTTATCTACCTCACCCCCTCGTTCCCCCTCTCCTTCAAAGGAGAGGGGGAAGAATATAAAAAGAGGGGCTTCAGCCCCTCTTAGACACTCATGATAGATTACTATTACCTAAATTACTAAACTCTTAACTGATCACTCCAGGTAGTCCTTTAATTTTCGGCTTCGGCTGGGATGGCGTAGCTTGCGTAGCGCCTTGGCTTCAATTTGGCGAATTCGCTCTCTGGTTACTTTGAACTCCTTCCCCACTTCCTCCAGAGTCCGACTTCGTCCATCCTCAAGACCAAATCTCAGTTGGAGCACTCTTTGTTCGCGAGGGGTGAGAGTGGACAACACATCGTCAATCTGCTCCTTGAGCAATTGTCTGGATGCAGCATCGGGAGGGGGCAAAGCATTGCGGTCCTCTATAAAGTCACCTAGGTGGCTATCTTCCTCCTCACCTATAGGTGACTCTAATGATATTGGCAACTGAGATACCTTAACTATCTCTCTGACCTTCTCCGGAGGCAGTTCCATTTCTGCACCAATTTCCCTGGGGCTGGGCTCTCGTCCGTATCCCTGCGCTAGGTGGCGACTTACATTTAGCAGTTTGTTAATGGTATCAACCATGTGAACTGGAATGCGAATAGTACGAGCTTGGTCAGCTATAGCTCGGGTAATAGCCTGACGAATCCACCAGGTGGCATAAGTGCTAAATTTATAGCCTCTATGGTGGTCAAACTTCTCCACAGCTCTGATTAGCCCGATATTCCCTTCCTGAATCAGGTCAAGGAGTGGCATGCCTCGGCCAATATGCTTCTTAGCTACGCTGACTACCAAGCGCAGGTTAGCTTCAATGAGGTGCCTTTGTGCCTTCTCCGCCTCATGCTCAATATTCTCTAGGTAAACCTTGAGTTGTTTTTCATAAACCTGAATGGAGTTAATCAAAGTATCACTCGTCACCAGATTCTCTATATCAGCTAGATAGACACTATCTCCGATAGCATTTAGGACTTCATTGGTTAACAGGCTACTATTTAGTGACAGGTTGATAAGAATCTGCTCTGTTTCAGGCACAGACCTACCTGTCTGGCTGGCAATTGCCTGGGTTAGTTGCTGGTCTATCTCATTATTGATGCTATTCCGTAATTTAGTATGGGTAATGGTCTCTTTAAAGCTGGCGGGAGGTGTTAAATCAAGCTGTTCTTGGAGAAGATGGATTATAGTGGACGCCTGCCCTAGCTCTTTGAGCATGGTAAGCATTATTTCAGTTGCTGAAGGGAATCTCCCCTGTCTCTGTAGATATTCCTGTTTAATTTCATTGATGCGTTTACCCTCCTCCATCTTTTTGGCTAATACCTTTTCATCCTCAGCGGTGAGGAGGTGCACTCTACCAATTTCGTGAAGGTATATACGAACTGGGTCATCTATTACCCCTTGCTCCTCTAGTTGTTCTGGCGGTACCTCTAACTGGGGAACTGTGGGGGGTTCAAGTTCAATATCTAGCCTTTCCTCTGGAGGCAGCTCTTCATCGTTCTTATTTTGGGGCAGGAACCGTGTAGTGTCTTCATTGTTTTCTAAACCCATTTCTCACCTCTTTTCCTCGTGGCTCTTTTGGGCAAAAACTTTTCCTAGTTGAACACTGACTTCTATCCCTTGCTCCTCAAGCTTAGCCAGTTCAGCAGCGGTGCCTCCTGACTCGGCTTCTAGGGCTAATACCTCTTCTCTTTTTGCCTCCAAATTTCGGAGGAATTTTTCCTGTAGACGGAGAACACAGTTAGCATATTTCTGCTCTATTTGGTTGGCAGGTAAGCTCTTGGTTATTAGGTAATCAAGGTGCTCCCAGATTGCACTATCAAGCCTCTCCTTGAGTGATGATAGGTTGTCGGCTTGCTGCCAGGCAATAAAGATTTCACGGTTTTCACTATTCTCAAAATATTCAGGTGGAGGACCCTCGCTGCGAGTTTTAAGCTCAGGGTGCTGAAGTAACAGGGTAAGACAATACTCCTCCAAAGGACTGGACAAAAGTGGATGCAACGCATGGGTAACCGCTTCTGGCTTTAGCTCCTTAACCGGTCGTCTACTCTGGCTTGGCTTAATTCTTCCTAGAGACGCTTCTAGGCTATGTTCATTGACCTTGACTAGGCGGGCCAGCTTCTGTAAATAGTGAGCTTGGCGTACCGTGTCTTTTATCTCGGTAATGATAGGCAGAAGCTTGTCTACAGCTAGAGACTTGTCCCTGGCTGTAGTCAGGTCGAGTTTAGCCGTAACCATATTGAAGGTATAATCAATCACAGGTAAAGCCTCTTCCAGCAGGTGCTGCCAGAGTTTGGCATCTCCCTTAATAACATCGTCAGGGTCTTTGCCTCTGGGCAGAATGATAACTTTTACCTCAGCATCAAGAATATTTTCATAACCTACACCCCGCAGGCTAGCTTCCTCTCCAGCAGCATCGGCATCAAGAGCCAACGCCATATTTTTGGTTAGCCTCTTTAGAGCCCCGACCTGCTTCTCGGTAACTGAGGTTCCCATAGAGGCAACTACATTGTTAAAACCATTTTGGTGGGCGGTGATAACATCCATATAGCCCTCCACAATCACCACTAGGCTTTGCTGCCTGATAGTCGCTGCAGCCAGATTTATCCCGTACAGACTACTGCTCTTATCAAAGGTTGGTGTTTGTGGTGAGTTAATATATTTAGGTAGCGAATCGTCAAGCACCCTCCCCCCGAAGCCTGTGATGTGCCCTCTGATGTCATGTATGGGGAACACCAACAAGTTGCGAAATCGGTCATGCGTTCCTCCCGCCTCTGCCTCTATTACTAAACCGGCGGTCAGCAACTCACCCTCGGTATAGCCTCTCTCCGTTAGGTATTGCTTTAGGGCATCCCAGCTATTTAGACTAAAGCCCAGTTGAAAATTAGTAACGGTTTTCAGTGAGAAACCTCGGCTGGCAACATAGTTTCGCGCCTTTTCTCCTGCCGGGGAGTTTAGCAGTAAATTATTAAAGTATTGGGCTGCCGCCTCATTAACCTGATATAACCTTTCCTTCTCCTCTTTCCTGGTGTCAGGCTCAAATCGTGAAGGGATGGTAACCCCTCCCTGTTGGGCAAGCAGACGCAGCGCCTCCCCGAAGTCAATACCCTGTTTTTTCATAATGAAAGAAAAGACATCGCCCCCGGTGTTACAGGCACCGAAGCAGTGCCAGCTCTGTTGCTCAGGATAGACGAAGAAGGATGGATGCTTTTCACTATGAAATGGGCATAGCCCCCTGAAAGTGCGCCCCGCCTTGGTTAAACGAACATACTCGCCAATAACCTCAACAATGTCCGTCCTTTGCTTTACCTCTTCTATAACGCTCATCTTATTTATTACCCCTATCCCCAGACTACCCTTTTAAACGAATTTTGTTAATTTACCCCTTCCTCACTAATGCCAACTCTTCAGCCACCCTCTGGGCGTATTGGTCAGTCATACCAGCGATATAGTCAACCACCCTCCGTTCTGTCTCATCACTATGGAGGCGATACTCCAGTGGCAGCTTATCTTCATGCTCAGTGAAGTATTTATATAATAAACGAATCACCTCTCTTGCCTTTTCCGATTCCTCTTGGGCTGAGCGCAGGTCATATACTCTGTCAAAAAGGGAATTGCGCAGGGTATCTGTTGCCTCCAGAACCTGCGGGCTCATCCCTATAGTTGGGCTACCGGTTGCATTACGACCACTGGCTGCCCATGAAAACTCAATAATATCACAGACCATAGTATTTACCCGCTGCGAATGGGATAAACCTAGCACCTTAATGGCTGAAAGCGGTAAATCACCCTTAGTGATGATGTCAGCTCTTGTGGCGTCGCCAATATCATGGTTGATGTAGGCAACGATGTCAGCAATTTTACATATCTCACCCTCTAAGCTATTTACCTTCCCCCAGTCTTGCCCCAGGATTTCTACCCTTGTCTTAGCGTGATTAACGATGCCGTCTCTTACCTCCCAGGTAAGATTGAGCCCATAACCGTCATTTTCTAGCTGGTCAACAACTCGCAGGCTTTGCTCATTGTGTCTGAACCCCTTATGGTATAGCTCATTTAGGACATCCTCGCCCACATGCCCGAAAGGAGTATGCCCCAGGTCATGACCCAGGGCAATCGCCTCAGTCAAATCCTCGTTGAGGTTTAGGGCGCGAGCTATGGTGCGGGCTATTTGAGAAACCTCTAGGGTATGGGTCAGTCGGGTTACATAATGGTCGCCCAAAGGAGCGATGAATACCTGTGTCTTGTGCTTGAGGCGGCGAAAAGCCTTTGAGTGGATAATGCGGTCTCGGTCACGCTGGAAAGCGGTGCGTACCGGGCAAGGCTCTTCATATCTAAGCCTACCCCGCGAAAGCTTACTCTTCACCGCGTAAGGAGAAAGGCTTTCTTCCCTCTCCTCAGTTATCTGGCGAATATTAAGCTGGCTAATCATTTTATTTTTAATCTTGCTTCTGCTTTTGCAATTATCTCTCTGGTAATCCCAATCATGTCTGGGCTTACTGAAACTGAGGTAATGCCCCACTCCACTAGTTTTTCAGTAAGCTCAGGATATACCGAGGGTGCCTGACCACAAATAGATGAAGTAACCCCCATACTCTTGGATACTTTAATGGCTCTTTCTAGAGCGATAAGCACTGCTTCATTTCTTTCGTCAAACGTCTCGGCTAACTTTACACTATCCCTGTCAATTCCTAGGATAAGCTGGGTAAGGTCATTGGAGCCAATAGATATGCCATCAATACCGACTTCAAGAAACTTTTCCATAAGAAAAATGTTGGATGGTACTTCAACCATCATCCACAGTTTGAAATTATCAGAGCGCTTTAGCCCTACGGATTCCATAATTTTTACCGCTCGTGTCAGCTCATCAACGGTTCGTACAAAAGGAATCATAACCCATAGGTTAGGATAATCCTGCCTTACTTTCTTAATGGCTTCTAATTCTAACTTGAACACATCAATCTCAGTAATATACCTGAAGGCACCCCTGTAGCCAAGCATAGGGTTCTCCTCCTCGGCTTCATACTTTTCCCCACCTTTAAGGGCTCTATACTCATTGGTCTTGAAGTCATTAGTTCGGTAAACCACCGGGCGTGGGTTAAAAGCCTTGGTAAAGGCGGTTAATCCTGCAGCCAGTTTATCTACAAACTCGTGACCTCGGTTTTGGCTAATCATGTAGTTGGGGTGCTCACCAATCTGGGCAACCATGAACTCAGCTCGGAGCAAACCGACGCCATCTACATCACGTTTCGCCACCCTGTCAACCAGGTCAGGCTGAGCCAGATTTACATAAACCCTGGTCTTGGTTTTAATTCTTTCCCTGGAAATAGCCACCACCTCTTCTCTACCGGCTACTCTACCTGCATAAACCTTCCCCCGTGAGCCGTCTACGCTTATAATTTGCCCATCAGTCAGAATGGTTGTAGCTTGCCCAGTACCGACGATGCAGGGGATGCCTAGCTCTCGGCTGACGATAGCAGCGTGGGCAGTTCTGCCCCCGCGGTCGGTGACAATAGCTTTTGCCCGTTTCATTGCCGGCACAAAGTCGGGGGTAGTCATTTCGGCAACTAGGATATCTCCATCTTTTACCTTGTCTATTTGACTGGGGTCAGATATTATTTTGACTGGTCCCGATGCCATACCAGGACTGGCAGGTGCCCCGGATAAAAGCACCGGGGCTTCAATTTCAGGTTTAACCTTGGCTTCTCTTTCCTTAATGGTGGTTACCGGGCGGGTTTGAACGATAAATAGTTTATTATTCTCCTTTGCCCACTCAATATCCTGGGGGAATTGATACCAATCCTCAATACGTTTTCCTAGTTTAGCCAGAGTAATTATGTCTTCGTCACTTATTTTTTGCTGGGCTTGCTCCTCAGGAGTAAGCACTACTTTAACATTAGTCTCCTCACCTTTACTTCCCTCTCTCTTTATCAATTTCCATTCCTGGGGAGCAATTGTCTTTCTGCTAATTCTTAGCCCATCTTTATCAACCATATACGTGTCCGGGGTTACATCTCCTGAAACAATCGTTTCACCAAGTCCGTAGACTGCTTCAATAATAATCTTGCTGCTATCGCTGGTTACCGGCTCTAAGGTAAACATGACCCCAGAAGCCTCAGACTGTACCATTTTTTGGACTGGGACAGCAATGCCCACCCTCAAGTGGTCAAAACCCTGTTGATGCCTGTAAAAGATAGCTCGTGGCGTAAAAAGGGATGCCCAGCACGCTTGAACAGCAGCTACCACTCCCTTCTCACCTTGCACATTAAGAAAGGTGCTTTGCTGACCGGCGAAAGAAGCTTCAGGTAGGTCTTCGGCGGTGGCTGAGGAGCGTACGGCAACTAACCCCCTCCCCATTTTTATATAGGCTTGTTCAATTTCCTTAGCCAATTCTGGTGGCATGGGAGCGTCTAGAACTACTTGTTGAACTTGGCCAGCAATTTGTTGAAGCTGTTTACTATCGTTCGGGTCTAGTGGTTTAAGCAGATTATGAATTTTATCACTGATTTTTGACCTTTGTAGAAAGTCATAGTAGGCGTTAGCAGTTACAATAAAGCCAGGGGGAACGGGTATATGGGCATTCGTCATTTCACCTAGGTTTGCTCCTTTACCACCAACAAGGGGTATGTCCTTCTTAGTAACCTCATTAAACCAGACAATAGCCTTCTGGCCTTGGTGCATGATTATGTCTCCTTCTTCAGCTAGGTTAAAAATTCTTACCTTTATTATTATATCATAATACGAAGAAGTGGGCTAAGCCGTCCCGCCTAATAATTCTCTTCTCCATTGAAGGGTAGGGAGCAAAGAAACGAGTTGATGGACTTGTATTATTTCTGGTTGACAGTAGTGCTGCTGTGGAGTAAAATCAAATATGGGGATTGAGAAATTAGGGGGTTGACCATGATAGAGATGACTATTGACAGCATTCGGGTTAGCCTGATGAATTATCAACGGGTGGTGATTCTGAAAGAAAAGATGGCAGAGCGCTATCTACCTATCTGGATTGGTCCTGCTGAAGCTGATGCTATAGCCGTAAAACTTCAGGGTGTTACTGTACCGAGACCTTTAACTCATGACTTATTACGCACCATTATTGATACCCTGGGGGCTACTATCAACTCTATCATCGTTAGCGACCTTAAGAATGATACCTTTTATGCCAAGATCATTCTCAATGTAGACGGGGGGCAAATGGAGGTTGACTCTCGTCCCAGTGATGCCCTGGCACTGGCGGTAAGGGTGGAGGTGCCGATTTATGTCGAGGAGGCAGTTTTAGATAAAGCCAGTATCTTGCTGGACAAGGAGACGGGTAAACCTATTATTGAGGAACAGGAAACGGGTGAGGCTGGTGGCAAGGACAAGAAGGTTAGTCAAGAAGAGATGCGGAGTATGTCGGCCTTTTACGATTTTATTAACACCCTTGACCTAGAGGACTTTAATAAGCGTAAGTCTTAGTATTAGAGACTGAACCGTGGACAAAAGTTTAATCAAAAGATTGATAGCTTCAATAAAGTGCGGTGCTTGTGGGCAGCGTTATGAGGTAGATAATATTGATGTCCTCGGTCATGAGGAAGATTTGTGGTTTTTGGAGGTATTCTGTCCAACTTGCCGCACTCAGTGTTTAGTGGTGATGGTAATTAAGGAAGGTAGAGCACCTAAGGTTATTACTGACCTCACTGAGGCCGAGCTAGATAAATTCAGGAATGTGAGTATGGCATCAGCCGACGAGGTGCTGGATATGCATAACTTCTTGAAGAATTTTGACGGGGACTTTTCTCGGCTTTTTAGCCAGAAGAAGGCTTGACCCAGTAAAACTAAAAGCATTATTAGGTGTGGTTGTCCTAGAGTTATAAATTGATAATAAAGAGCCCTAAACCTAAAGATTGAAGCAATTAGGGCTCTTTTAATGCGTGGAGAGAGCACTTAGCAGGGGAGTTTAAACAGATGTTTTGACCTTAAGCGGCGGATTTAATCTGCCGCTTAAGGTCAGGAGTAGTAGGTATGCGTAGGTGGGAGGCGGCTTTAAGACTGACCGGAGTGGGCTTTTTTATCGGTGGCTCTATTGCCTTGGGGGTGTGGGGTGGTCTCTGGCTTGATAACAAGCTAGAGACAAGTATATTTTGGATAATTGGCTTAATTCTTGGAATTGTGGTCGCTTTCTACGGTGTCTATCAAATGCTTCTACCCCTTATTGGTAATAAGCGAAATGAAGGGAAAAGCTAGTGCCTAAACGGGGCTGCCTTGGTTGTTCATTCCCTCTTATAATTGGAATTCTGGTCGTTTTTATTGTCCTCTTTGTGGTTGGCTTTGCTATTGGTCCTCTGGGTAGGAGCGTGCTTGGTGATTTAGGCTTACCTAGCTGGCTTAGCGTTCTCAGACCTGAGCCCCAGCTTGCTGCTGAAGAGGTCTTCCATCTGTTTGGCTTTCCTATTACTAATAGCATCGTTGCTGCTTGGCTTACTATTATTGTCTTGGTCGGGGTATCCTATACTGTTACTCATCGGATAAAGCTTATACCGGGTAGGTTGCAATGTTTTCTGGAGCTTGCTCTTGGCTGGCTTTATGACCTTTGTCAAGAGGTTGCCGGTGAGGAAAACGGGCGTAGATTCTTTCCCGTAGTGACTACCATCTTTCTTTTTGTTATAATGAATGCTTGGCTGAGTTTGCTACCCGGGTTTGGCTCAATACTTGTTACCGGTCCGGAGGGTGAGTCTATACACTTGCTTCGGGGTGCCAATACTGATATTAATATGCCCCTGGCTCTGGCTCTGATGTCTTTTGTCTTTGTTGAATACTTTGGGCTAAGGTCACGGGGCACTAGTTATCTGGGGAAGTTTATTAATGTAGGTGGTTTTTTTAGAAGTTTGGGGCAGCTAGCTAGAGGTCAGCTCCGCGCCGGGTTTAGTGGATTAATCACCGGAGTTATTGATATTTTCGTTGGTTTTCTGGAAACGCTGAGCGAATTGGTTCGCATTATTAGCTTTACCTTCCGTCTTTTTGGTAATATGACTGCCGGCGAAATACTCCTTTTAATAGCTGTTTTCCTCGTCCCGTGGATATTTGCTTTACCCTTTTACGGGCTTGAGTTGCTTGTTGGCTTTGTCCAGGCGCTTATCTTTGGCGGGCTAACTCTTGTATTTCTTACTGTTGCCACCGCTTCTCATGAGGCAGAGGCAGCTTAATCTAGACATCAGTTTATCATTTATGAAAGGGGGATAAACAATGGATCCACAAACGATGAAAATGTTGGCGGTGGGGATAGCGGTTGGTCTGGGAATGCTAGGACCGGCGCTGGCTATCGGACTTATTGGCTATTCAGCTTTGCAGGGATTATCCCGTAACCCTGAAGCAAGTGGCCCCATAATGACCAATATGATTCTGGTTACTGCCTTCGCTGAAGCTATCGGAATTTATGTTCTGATTGTAGCTATTATCTTAGCTATGATTGTGTAGTTGCTATCAAGGAGAAAAAAATTATGGGACAAGATGGAATACCTATCTCTATAGCCATTATTATTTCAGCCGTAATCTTAGGAGCAACATTTCTCATTGCCATGGTAGTCATGGCGCTTTTTCTTGCATAGTGATTCTGAGGGATTTTTGTGCTAAAGGGGGGCAAAATGGGAGGCCTGGCTAATCTTGGCATAAATCTGCCAACGCTGCTGGCACAAATAGTAAATTTTGTTATCCTGTTCGGTCTTCTTTATCTGGTTGCCTACAAGCCCTTGATGAGGATGCTTGATGAGCGCTCCAGGAGGGTTAAGGAGAGCATGGAGCAGACTGAATACATTAAACAGCAGGCAGCCCATGCTGAGGAGGAAGTCAAAAAACAGCTTGAAACCGCTGGTAAGGAGGGGCAGGAAGTAATAGCCCGGGCAGTGCGAACCGGCGAAGACGTTAGACAGCAGACACAGCAAGAAGCCAGGCAGGAAGCTGAGTCCCTTATCGCTAGGGCACGGATAGAGATTCAGCAGGAGCGGGATGAGGCTATTGATGACCTGCGCAAACAGTTCGCTGACCTAACCATACTGGCGGCAGGAAGGGTTATTGACCGCTCACTGGATAAGGAAGCACATCGCCAGCTTATTGAGAAAGTGCTGGAGGAAAGCACAACCCTGAAAAAGGGTTAGGGTTGTTTTTAGGGGAAGTTTGAAGGGGCAAAACCCCTTCAAAAACCATTCCTCCCCCTCTCCTTCAAAGGAGAGGGGGATTAAGGGGGTGAGGTTGATAAATAACCTTAAAAGGGTTGGTCTATTGTATTTGAGGAGTTAGTAGTGGCGAGAAGGATTTATGCTAAACGCTATTCACAGGCAGTGTTTGAGATTGCGCTGGAAACTAAAGAATTGGATAGATGGCAGTCTGACCTGACGAAGATTGCCAGCCTGAGTAAGGATGCCACATTTATTGCTTGGCTTGAAAGTCCCAAGTTTCATTTTGATGATAAAGCTAGACTGCTCAGTGAGCAATTGGGTGATGTAAGCCCTCTAGCCCTAAATCTGATTTATTTACTGATAACTAGAGGCGGGCTAAGTATGGTGGGTGATATTGCTAATGAGTATCAGCGGCTGCTGGACAGCCATCGGGGCATAGAACAGGCTGAGGTTACTACTGCCATTCCGCTTGATGACGAGGATAAGCTAAAGCTAGAAGAGCGTCTCGGTGCCGCTATCGGCAAGAAGGTAGTGCTCAAGCCTGAGGTAGACTCTAGCTTATTAGGCGGGATTGTAGCTAAAATTGGTGACAAGTTACTAGACGGTAGCACTCGTAGTAAATTAGTGGCGTTAAACAGGGAGCTAGGGAGATGACACGGCAGGTTTGAAGGGATGAAACCCCTTCATAGCCGAGACCCCCCTTTCATTGGAAGGAAAGGGGCAGAAAGGGGGTAAGTTAGATTAGATGACAACCAGAGGCCAAGATATCGTTTCTGTTATCAAACAGCGGATTGAGCAATTTGGTATGCCAGTAACCTTGGTTGATGTTGGCACTGTGATTGAGGTTGGTGATGGTATTGCCAGGATTCAAGGATTAGCTGCGGCTAGGTATAATGAACTCCTCCAGTTCCCCAACCAGATTATGGGGATTGCCATGAACCTGGAAGAGGACAGTGTGGCTACCATTATCATTGGTGACTACTCTAAGATTAAAGAAGGGGACGAGGTGCGGTGCACAGGTCAGATCGCTGAGGTGCCTGTGGGCGAAGCCCTTATCGGCAGGGTAGTCAATTCCTTGGGTATACCCATAGATGGCAAAGGCGCAATTAAGACTGATAAGACCCGACCACTGGAGCGAGTTGCCCCCAATGTTACCCTGCGTAAACCAGTGGATACCCCAGTGCAAACGGGTGTCAAGGTTATAGATAGCATGATTCCTTTGGGTCGGGGGCAGAGAGAGCTTATTATTGGTGACCGCTCAATAGGTAAGACAGCCATCACCCTTGATACCATTATTAACCAAAAGGGTGGCGATTTAACCTGTATCTATGTTGCCATTGGACAGAAAGTATCTAAGGTGGCGCGAGTAGTAGCTACTTTAGAAAACCACGGAGCTATGGAGCATACTATTGTTGTTGCCGCTAATGCCTCCGATTCAGCCGCCTTACAGTATCTTGCCCCTTATGCTGGCTGTGCCATGGGTGAGGAGTTTATGGAGCAGGGAAAGGATGCCCTGGTTATCTATGACGACCTTTCCAAACATGCCTGGGCTTATCGGGAGCTTTCACTGTTACTCCACCGCCCCCCAGGACGGGAGGCTTACCCCGGCGATGTTTTCTACTTGCACAGTCGCTTGCTGGAGAGGGCAGCTAAATATGCACCTGAATATGGCGGTGGCTCTCTAACCGCATTACCTATTATTGAAACACAAGCTGGCGACCTATCTGCCTATATCCCAACTAATGTTATCTCGATTACTGATGGTCAGATTTATCTGGAAACAGACCTGTTTAATGCTGGTATCAGACCAGCATTAAATGTAGGCCTATCAGTATCTCGGGTAGGAAGTGCAGCCCAAACTAAGGCAATGAAGCGGGTGGCTGGTAGACTTAGGCTGGAACTAGCTCAATATCGGGAGCTAGCCGCCTTTGCTCAGTTTGGCACCGCTGAGCTGGATAAAGCGACCAGGGCTCAGCTTGACCGTGGTCAGAGAATTACCGAAATCCTGAAGCAGCCTCAGTATGCTCCGATGCCAGTGGAAAAGCAGGTCATGATTCTATATGCGGCTATTAATGGTTATATTGATGATATACCTGTAGATAAAGTCACTACATTTGAAGCTGATTTCCATAGGTTTATGCAAGCAAATCACCCTGAGATAGGTGAGAAGATTGCTGGAGAAAAAGAGATTAGCCCTGAGAATGAACAGACTCTAAAATCAGCCATCCTGGAGTTTAAACAGGGCATGGCATACTCATAACCCTCGTGATGGGCTGGGTTATTTATCAACGGAGGCTTGAAGGGGCCACGCCCCCTTCAAAAACTATCCTTCTCCGTTTTTGCACTAGTAGTAATCAAGGGGAGTATTAGAGGGGCGCAGCCCCTCTAGAGAAATTATTTCCCCCTTCCCCTTGTCAAGGGGAAGGGGGACAAAGGGGGATAGGGTTACCAAATAGAAAACCTAAGGGGGTGAAGTCAAAGATTGGCTAATATTCGCTTAATTCATCGCCGAATTCGCGGCATTCAGAGCACGACTAAGATTACCAGGGCTATGGAGATGATTGCCGCCTCAAAGATGAGGCGAGCCCAGGAGCGTGGCTTGGCCGGGCGGCCTTACTCTGAGAAGATTCATCAGGTGCTAGCTGACTTAGCTGCTTTACCCCAGCAAGGTGAGCCAATGCACCCCTTATTACAGCGTAGGCCAGTAACTAAAATCGCTATTGTGCATATCACCCCTGACCGTGGCTTGTGTGGCGGGCTTAATGCTAATATCAATCGGCTAACCGCCAGCTTCATACTGGACCAGACTGTTCCCATTACCCTTATCGGTGTTGGTCGCAAAGGGATTGATTTTATGAGGCGGTATGGTCGCCATATTCGCGCTGAGTTTACTCAGCTTGGCGACCGACCCAGCTTACTTGATACCCTGCCCATATCCCGTATTATTATTGACGACTATACTAGCAGCATTATTGACTTGGTCTACTTGGCCTACGCCAAATTTGTTTCCACAATGCTCCAGAGACCAATCCTGCAGCAAATACTGCCTGTTGAACCAGCACCTATACCCCGGGGACAGAATGTAGACTATATATATGAGCCAAGCTCAGCTGTCGTGTTAGGTGAGCTTTTACCCCGCTTTGTTGAGATGCAGATTTACCACGCTATTCTAGAGTCCATTGCCAGTGAGCAGTCAGCCAGAATGGTGGCAATGCGAAATGCTACCGACAACGCTAACGAGCTTATTCAGGATTTGACCCTCCTGTATAATAAAACCCGCCAGGAGATAATCACTAATGAGCTTCTTGATATTACTGGTGGCGCCGCCGCTCTGACTTAGGTAAAGGAGGTTATTATGGCCAAAGGTAAAGTAGCTCAGGTGATAGGAACGGTGGTTGATATTGAATTCCCACCTGATGAGTTGCCAGCACTTTACAATGCTATTGAGATTCCGGTAAATGGGGGCAAAATTGTGCTTGAAGTTCAGGAGCATATGGGTAATAACTTGGTCAGGTGCCTGGCTTTGGCGCCCACAGACGGGCTGGCGCGCGGTAACGAAGCCATAGATACTGGGGTAGCTCTCAGTGTACCGGTAGGACGAGCCACCCTGGGCCGCCTGTTTAATGTTATGGGAGAGCCCCTAGATAATCTTGGCCCTGTTGACGCTGCGGAATACTTGCCAGTTCACCGCCCCCCGCCTTCATTCCAGGAACAGGAGACAACAACCCAAACCCTGGAGACGGGACTCAAGGTTCTTGACCTAATCACCCCCTTTACTAAAGGGGGTAAGATAGGTGCCTATGGCGGTGCTGGAGTGGGTAAGACGGTTATTATTATGGAGCTTATTCGTAACATTGCCACTGAGCATGGTGGCTTTTCTGTTTTCTCCGGCATTGGAGAAAGGTCTCGTGAGGGTAATGACCTCTGGAATGAAATGAAGGCTTCCGGTGTAATTAATAAGACGGTGATGGTCTTTGGTCAGATGAATGAACCCCCGGCGGTTCGCCTCCGTGTGGGACTAACTGGGCTAACCATGGCTGAATACTTCCGCGATGTTGAGCATCAGGATGTCCTGCTGTTTATTGATAATATCTATCGCTATACCCTAGCTGGTATGGAAGTATCAGCTTTGCTGGGGCGGATGCCCTCAGCGGTGGGCTATCAGCCTACTCTGGCTACCGAGATGGGCGACTTAGAAGAGAGAATTACCTCTACCAAACACGGCTCAATTACATCCTTTCAAGCTATCTATGTTCCCGCTGATGATTATACCGACCCCGGTGTAGTTACTACTTTTGGTCACCTTGATGCTGTTATTGCTCTTGAGCGGTCTATTGCTGAGCAAGGCTTATATCCAGCTGTAGACCCGCTAACCTCAACCTCTCGCATACTTGACCCCGGTATTATTGGTGAGGAGCACTACAGAGTAGCTCGTGAAGTGCAGCGGGTGCTACAACGCTATAAAGACCTTCAGGATATAATCGCTATATTGGGCATTGAGGAGCTAAGTGAGGAAGACAGGCTTACTGTAGCTCGGGCTCGTAAAATACAGAGGTTCTTATCTCAACCCATGTTTGTTACTGAGGTTTTTACTGGTAGGGAGGGAAGGTATGTGCCTGTGGAGGAAACAGTGCGTGGCTTTAAGGAAATCCTGGAAGGTAAACACGATGATTTACCAGAGCAGGCGTTTTATATGGTGGGGACTATAGATGAGGCTGTGGAGGCAGCCAAGAAATTAGAGGCATAAATCAATGGCGACTATGAAGCTTGATATTGTTACCGCCGAACGGGTGGTCTTCTCCGAGGATGTGGACGTGGTTGTTGCCCCCGGCATTGAGGGTCAACTGGGAATCTTGCCCCACCACGCCCCATTGATGACTGCATTACAGGCCGGTGAACTGCGAGTAAGGAAGGCTGGGGAGGAGTTCTTCTTAGCTATTTCTGGTGGCTTTCTGGAGGTGCGACCGGATAGGGTTATAGTTCTGGCTGATGCTGCTGAGAAAGCTGAGGAAATTGATATCGCTCGGGCTGAGGAGGCAAAACGCCGAGCTGAGGAAGCACTTAGTCGCCCTGCTCCTGGAGTGGATGCGGCTCGAACTGAGGCAGCCCTGCGCCGCTCCCTTACTCGCCTCAAGGTAGTGGAGAAGAGGAAGAAAAAGAAAGTCGGAATCTAAACTCAGCTAATACAATGATAACCTATTGAATATGGCGGCTGCGTTTATTAGTCGTTTTTTGATTTAAACTTAGCAATCCCTCAATAGGCTCAATAATTATGCACCCTTTATTGAGGTCAATAGATTTTACTACATCCTCAATGGCAGGAATAAGAACCTCACCCTCGCTCCCCTTGACTACATAGTTATCATTACTCTCTGCGGTTAGAATTTTAGTGATGTTCCCCACCAGCTTTCCTTGGGTTGTCCATACCTCTAGCCCAATGAGCTGAAAATGGTAGTATTGCCCCTCGGGTAGGGGCTGAAGCTGGCTATGGTGTATTTCTATTGGTTGCCCCTGCAGCCTTTGAGCACCTTCAATGCTATCAATTGTGTCAAGCTTAATAATTGCCTTACCTTTATACCACTTGGTACTCTCAATATTCATGGGCTGTCGGTTAATATAAACCTTTGAACAAGGGGCAAAGCGTTGAGGAAAATCAGTTACTACCTCTACCTTTAATTGACCGCTGCTACCCCACGGGGCTAGAATTTGGCCAATAGTTATAAATCCCCGCTTAGACGGTTTCATCTCTGATTCTGGAGGGCTAACTGTCCTGCTTCTAATCTATCTTTGGCTATGGAGTTATTGAGGTTTTGCTTATCAACCTTACCACTTAGATTCTTATCTAGATAATCTCAAGGGTGGCTCTGGTATCTTGTTTGGCTGCTTTAACCCTGATTAGGGTGCGCATGGCTTCAGCTATCCGGCCTTGCTTGCCGATAACCCTTCCCTTATCGTCATCGGCAACCTGCAACTTAAGCGTTATGCCTTGCTCACTCTTTTCCTCAGTAACTACCACATCATCAGGCGCATTGACTATTGATTTGGCAATGTATTCTATTAGTTCTTTCATGTTTCAGTTTCCTCCTTGCTTGTTTTGGGTTCTTCTGTGACGCCAGCCTTGGCTTTCTTCTTGCTTGCTTTAGGTTCTTCTGTGATGCTGGCTTGGGGTTCCTCCTTGCTTGTTTTGGGTTCTTCTGTGACGCCAGCCTTGACTTTCTTCTTGCTTGCTTTAGGTTCTTCTGTGATGCTGGCTTGGGGTTCCTCCTTGCTTGCTTTAGGTTCTTCTGTGATGCTGGCTTGAGGTTCCTCCTTGCTTGCTTTAGGTTCTTCTGTGATGCTGGCTTGAGGTTCCTCCTTGCTTGTTTTTGGTTCTTCTGTGACGCCAGCCTTGACTTTCTTCTTGCTTGCTTTAGGTTTGGCTGCAAGGCCGGCAAGGCCGGCATTGATTTTCTCTTTCCTTGCTTCGGACTCTTCTATAATACCGGCTTTGGCTAGTAGCCTGGCGGCGGTATCCGTCGGCTGAGCCCCTTGCCTCAGCCAGTTTAGCGCTTTTTCCTCGTCTATAACTATTGTTTCTGGGTCAGTTAGGGGATTATAGTGCCCAATAACGTTAATGAATGCTCCATCACGTGGTGCTCGAGCATCAGCTACCACTAATCGGTAACTCGGCTTTTTTTTGCTCCCTACCCGTCGTAATCTAATCTTTACCATTCTTACTTAACCTTATTTTTGAATTATTATGCACTATAATTGGGTGGCTGTCAACTGTGGCTTAAATTATGGTTGTCAGAAGAGTCTATTTGGGGCTATAATCACAGTATGGAAGTAGAAAAATTACACAGTTGGCAGCTTAATATTGCTCAGGCTATAGACACTCAGCAGAGGCTATCAACACAGGTGTCTAGAAGCGGTGAGGTTTCCAATCCACGCTTTATAGCTGGTGTAGATATAGCGGTAGGAAAAGCCCGGGAGATGGCTACCGCGGCGGTGGTTGTCTTAAGCTACCCCGAACTTAGACCAGTTGAAGCGCAAATAGCTCAAGGCGAACTCGGCTTTCCTTACATCCCGGGACTTTTATCCTTCAGGGAGGCACCATTAACGCTGACTGCTTGCCAGAGACTTACCATTACCCCTGACCTTATCCTGGTTGATGGTCAGGGGATTGCTCACCCCCGACGAATGGGTCTCGCCTCTCACCTAGGGCTCTTTTTGAATACACCAACAATTGGCTGTGCTAAATCCCTGCTGTGTGGCAGACATGAAGTGCCTGCTGAGGAGGTGGGTAGCTATGCTGAAGTAGTGGATAGAGGGGAGACTATAGGGGTGGCTTTGCGAACCAAACTCGGAGTCAAGCCCGTTTATGTCTCTATCGGCCATAAGATTGACCTTCAAACTGCCATTTACTGGGTGCTAAAATGCTGCCGCCGTTATCGCTTACCAGAGCCTACCCGCTTCGCTCATCTGTCCGCAGGCGGAAATTTGAAGCCAGAAAGGAATGTGGCTCTACCTGAGGCAAGCTATCAAGGGAAACTTTTTGGCTAGAAGAATCGGGTGAGGATAAATGCAGGAATTAAGTGACAAGTTAAAGGATTTAAAGGCTAGAATCTCTATAGCGCTGGTGCATCTTTGACATTGCTGATAAGGAAAAGGAAATCATCAGCTTAGAGAAGCAGTCAGCCCAACCTGACTTTTGGTTAGACCAGGCCAGGGCTCAGGATGTTATGTGCCGGTTAGCTGAGCAGAAGAAGGTGGTGCACCGGTGGCGAGAACTTGAGAAAAGGGTGGCTGACACTGCCGAATTAATCTCCCTGGCAGAAGGGGACGCCTCACTCAGGCTAGACATTCAATCTGAAATTGACAAACTGACCTCCCATCTTGATGAGCTGGAACTAGAGAGGGCTTTTAGCAGTGAGTATGATGCCAGAAATGCTATCTTGGCTATTCATGCCGGAGCTGGAGGCACCGAATCTCAAGATTGGGCGGAGATGCTAATGAGAATGTATCTTCGCTGGGCTGAGCGTCGTGGTTATAAGGCTGAGATATTGGATATTTCCCCTGGTGAGGAGGCAGGAATAAAAAGCGTGGTCATCGGGGTTGGCGGTGATTATGCCTGTGGCTACTTAAAATCGGAGCACGGCGTCCATCGCCTGGTTCGTCTTTCCCCCTTTGATGCTGACCATGCTCGGCATACCTCCTTTGTCTTGGTAGAGGTTATGCCTGAAGCTGAAGCCAATGTTGATGTCAACATAGAGCCTGATGAGCTGAAGGTTGATGTGTTCAGGTCTAGCGGACCGGGAGGACAGCATATGCAAAAGACAAGCAGTGCTGTCAGACTAACTCATCTCCCCACCGGCCTGGTGGTTACCTGTCAGAGTGAACGTTCTCAGCACCAGAACAAAGAAACTGCTTTAAAAATCCTTCAGGCTCGCCTGCTCAAGCTACAGTTGGCTGAGAGAGCCGAGGAAAAAGCCAGGCTGAAGGGGAAGCGCATAACTGCTGGCTGGGGTAACCAGATTAGAAGTTATGTCCTCCATCCCTACAGGATGGTAAAGGACCACAGAACTGATTATCAAACCGGCGATACCGATGCTATACTGGATGGGGAACTGGATGGCTTTATAACCGCCTACCTCCGCTCTAGTATGGGTAAAGAAGAATGATTAACAAGGCTGGTATATTAGCCCTAGTTATTTGCTTATTCCTGAGTATACTGAGCCCCGTCTCGGTTCAAGCCCACAGCGGGCTTACCATCCTAGATAGCTCGGTTCAGGCGGAGTTCCCGTCTAAGCTTAGATTCAATTTATCAGCCCAAAGCGATGTTAATATTACTGATATTCGCCTCCACTATACCGTTGACCAACTAGGCTTTGCCCAGGTAACCAGCGAGGTTTATATTGACTTTGTGCCCAGTCCTACTGTTGATGCTCAGTGGACCTGGGATATGAGGAAAACGGGTGGCTTACCCCCTGGGTCCAGTGTGGACTACTGGTGGACAGTAGAGGATGCCGATGGTAACCGGGTTGAAACAGCTCCGCTTCAACTTCAGTTTGATGACCTCCGTTATCCCTGGCACAGCTTAACCGAGGGTGAGGTAACTATATACTGGTATGAGGGTGATAACTCCTTTGCCCAGGAGATAATGGCAGCGGCTCAGCAAGCACTGGCTCGGCTGGCTGATGATACCGGTGCCTATCTTGAGAGGCCGGTTAGGCTCTATATCTACGCCAGTGCCCAGGATTTACAGGGGGCTATGATTTACCCTCAGGAGTGGACGGGAGGGGTAGCCTTTACCAGATATGCTGCTATCGCTATTGGCATAGCTCCAGATAAGCTTGACTGGGGGAAGAGGGCAATTGCCCATGAGCTAACCCACCTGGTTATCCATCAGATGACCCTTAATCCCTACAGCGGGTTGCCTACTTGGCTTGATGAGGGTTTAGCCATGCATACCGAGGGGCTGATTGCTCCACAATTTACCGCTTATCTAAGTAACGCAGTAGCTGAGAATAGTCTCATCTCGGTGCGTAGCTTATCTAGCCCTTTTTCAGCTTATGCTGGCGAGGCAACCCTTGCCTATGCCCAGAGTTATAGTGTGGTTGAATTTCTTATTGCTAATTATGGACAGGGTAAAATGCTGGAGCTTCTGAATACCTTTAGACAGGGTAGTGGCTATGACGCTGCCTTACAAAAAGTTTATGGCTTTGATATGGATGGTCTGGATACTCTGTGGCGGGATTATATTACTGAGCAGTATCAGACACCAGAGGCGACGACAACCGCAGTGCATCCAGCACTAGTTGGAACATTAGCCGCGCTAACTACTGCACTCCTCCTATGGTTAGCTCTGGTTGCTGAAAGTTGGGCTTGGAGGTGAAGCTGGTGAAGAAATCATTTACTATCCATGATTTGCCTATTTCTGAGCGACCCAGAGAGAGGTTGCAAAAATTCGGGGTAGAAGCCCTATCGGCTCAGGAGATTTTGGCTTTGATTCTAGGTCGTGGTATCGCCGGTGAGTCGGTGATGGTAACCGCCCAGAGACTATTATCTCAGTTCGGCAATCTTAAACGAATCGCTACTGCTTCAGTAGAGGAGCTAGCTCAGGTGAAGGGAATTGGTGTGGCTAAGGCATCTCAGATTAAGGCTGCTTTTGAGTTAGCTAACCGGCTGGAGGGCTATCCCGAGACTGGAGAAAAGCCAGTAGTTAAGACCCCTGAACATGTGGCGAGCTTGCTAAGAGGCAGGTTAAAGGGTAAAAAGAAGGAGCATTTTCTGGCGCTTCTGCTGGATACCAGAAACCAGCTAATAAAAGTCTCTGAAATCTCAATTGGCAGCCTGGATACCAGCATCGTCCATCCCAGAGAGGCATTCAAAGAGGCAATCTCAGCTAGTGCTGCCTCAGTAATCTTTGTCCACAACCATCCCTCGGGCGACCCTGAAGCCTCGGAAGATGATATAAAGCTAACCAAAAGACTAGCTGAAGCCGGAGAAATTGTCGGCATAGATGTCTTAGACCATATTATTATCGGCGATAAAAACTACCTGAGCCTGAAAAGACAAGGCCTATTTTGAGGTTATTCATCTACCCTATCCCCTTTATCCCCTTCCCCTTTGAAGGGGAAGGGGAAGAATAAGAAGAGGGGCTAACGCCCCTCTTAAACACCCCTGGAAGCAAGGGGAGGAGGATAAATAAATGAGGGGCTAACCCCCTCTATGCTTCAGAGTAAGGAGAGTCAAAGAGAGGCGAAGCCTCTCTTACATAATCGGTTCCCCCTCTCCTTGTTAAGGAGAGGGGGATTAAGGGGGTGAGGTTAATAAACGGGTTTCAAAGGAGAGGGGGAGGTACAGGGTTTTGAAGGGGCGAAGCCCCTTTAACCTTGCCTTGATAAACGCCCCTTGTTTTAAGGCTTAGGGTGGAATTAGAATTATCCATCCAAACAAAACCAAAGGCTTCGTTTAAGACCTAAATAGATAACCTGGATATTTTGTTAGAGAAGCAAATGATTAAAAAAATCATATATATAATTCTTTCGCTAGTATTAGCATGTAGCCTGCTGGTGTTCTACTTACCACGTGTTGCCTGCCAGCCGGTTCAGCAAGAAGCGCCTACCACCGAAGCGGAAGTTCTTAACCTATACAGTATTGACCCCTATACCCTTGACCCCGCCGTCTCCAATGATATGACCTCCCACGAGTATATAATGCAGCTATTTAGTGGCTTGGTCCGCTTTGGTGATAACCTGGAGCCGGTGCCAGATATTGCCCGGTCATGGCAGGTTAGCCATGATGGCATGACCTACACCTTTTATCTACGAAACGATGTTAGATTTCACGATGGCAGGGAGGTTAAGGCTGAGGATTTTAAGTATTCCTGGCAGCGTGCCTGCCACCCAGATACTCAGTCTCAGACAGCAGCCACCTATTTGGGTGATATTGTCGGGGTGAGGGAGGTATTAGCTGGTAAAGCTGAGGAAATTAGCGGCGTCAGGATTATTGATGATTACACCCTTCAAGTAACTATAGATGCTCCCAAATCTTACTTCTTATCCAAGCTCACCTACCCCACCGCCTTTGTCGTGGATAGAGCCAATGCGGAATCGGTAGGGGAGTGGTGGCGCCAGCCGAATGGCACTGGTCCCTTCATGCTCAGGCAGTGGGATGAAAATAGCTTGCTCGTCCTGGAGAAGAATGACCTTTACTACGGCAAATTGGCTAAGGTCAATTTTGTTGCTTTTCAGTTGTGGAGTGGTGTGCCGATGAATATGTATGAGACTGGTAAGATTGATGTCACCAGTGTTAGTCTTAATTATATTGATAAGGTTACTGATGAAGCCGGCCCCTTTTATCACGATTTAGAGGTAGTCCCTGAGCTAAGCTTTTACTATATTGGCTTTAATCACCATAAACCACCCTTTGACGATGTCAATATTCGCCGTGCCTTTTCTCAGGCTGTAGATAAGGATAAACTAGCTTCCTTGGTATTTAGAGATATGGTGCAGTCGGCAGACGGCATCTTACCCCCGGGCATGCCTGGTTTCAATGATGATTTGTCAGGGCTGAAATATGATATAAATAGGGCAAAGGAGTTGATTGCTACCTCAAAATATGGCGATGTATCTAACCTGCCGCCTATCACCATTACTACTATGGGCTGGGGAGGCTTAATATCACAGGAGCTGGAGGCTATCATTCAAGAATGGCGAAACAACCTGGGGGTGGAGGTAAAGGTAAGGCAACTGGAACCACAGAGGTTTCTTTATCACCTTAAGCAGGAGAAGGATGACATGTTTTATGTGGGTTGGATCGCTGATTACCCTCATCCACAGGATTTTTTGGATGTCTTATTCCATAGTGGTACCGATAATAACTATGGTGAGTATAGCAATCCTGAGATAGATGCCCTGCTGGAGATGGCCAGTGTGGAACTGGATAATAAATTGAGCTTGGTGCTATATCAGCAAGCTGAACAGAGACTGGTTGACGACGCTGCTTGTTTACCTTTATGGTTCGGCAAGAATTATATTCTTACCAAGCCCTACATTAAGGGGTACAACCTGAGCCCCCTCGGTTTTCCTATGTTAAATAGTGTCTCCGTTGAACCTCATTAGGCAGGGCACTTTAAATCTTATAGCCAGAGATAGCTAGGAGGTTAATTAAGGCATGGATTTAATTGAGCAATTAAACCACATTTTCTATCCCAGAGCCATTGCCGTTGTGGGTGCGTCAGATAACTCAAAGAAGGTAGGATTTATGTGTGTAAAGAGCCTCTTGGAGGCAGGGTTTAGTGGTAAGATTTATCCCGTAAATCCCGACTTATCTGAGCTTTTCGGCTTGAAGGTATATCCCTCGGTTACAGCTATACCGGGGGAGGTTGATTTGGCTATTATTGCTATCCCGGCTCAGCTAACTATACCTGTGGTTGAGGACTGTGTTGCCAAGGGGGTAAAAGGGACAATTATGTTTACCAGTGGCTTCAAGGAGCTTGGCTCGCAGATTGGGCTGGAGCTGCAGGACAGAATCAGGGATGTGGCTGAGAAAGGGGGGATGAAGATTGTAGGCCCAAATTGCCTGGGAGTAGTTAATCCCCAAGTTAACCTTAATGCTACATTTGGCGTGGAACTGGGTTTAATCAATCCTGGGAGTGTGGCGGTAGCTGCTCAGAGTGGGGCGGTATCCCAGTATATAGCCGACGCTTTAACTAGCAACAATGTGGGTATTAGTAAGTTCATAAGTATGGGCAATAGGTGTAACCTTTATTTTGATGAAATGCTGGAATATCTTGCTCAAGATGAGCAGACTAGAGTAATAGTTATGTATATTGAGGGCTTGGAGAGACCCCGGCAGTTTATGAGTGTCGCTAAGCAGGTAGCCAGGCGAAAGCCAATCGTGGTGTATAAGGCTGGTAGAAATGAGAAACTTAATCAGGCCAGTCTATCCCACACTGGCGCCCTGGCTGGTAACTATGAGTTTTACAAGGCACTTTTTACTCAGACGGGTATAATTGCGGTAAATAGTATGACTGAATTGGTTGACGTTACTAAGGCGCTAGCTTTTCAGCCACCCTCATCTGGTAATAGAGTAGCTGTCCTTTCCGGTGGAGCTGGCCCTGGCATTGTTATGGCTGATAAATGCCACGAACTTGGCTTGCGCTTGGCTGAGTTTTCACCGGCAACCTTGCGCCAGCTCAGACAACTAATATCCCCATTGAATCCAGTTGATAACCCCGTAGACCTGGCCTGGGTAAGCGGAAATTTTGACGCCTGCCGGCAGGTATTAAAGGTTGTTATAGAGGACGATAACGTTGATATGTTAGCTATCGCCGGTGCCTATATATACCGCCAGCTAGGCCTTATGAGAGCAGTAGTGGATATATCTGGCTGCTACCGAAAACCACTAGCCTTTGCCTGCCTTTATACCTTGGTAGGAGAGGATGATGCCGAGATAGCTAAGCTGGAGGAAAATAGTGTTCCTGTTTATCCCCTGCCCGATAGGGTGGTTACTGGTTTGGCAGGGCTGTTTAAATATGGGAAAATTCTCAACGCTACCGATTAATGCCACTACAATGGCGGAGGGGGTGGGATTCGAACCCACGGTCCCCACAAGAGGGACAACGGTTTTCAAGACCGTCACCATAGACCACTCGGACACCCCTCCACAACAACAACCATAGAGTATTATACCGAGAAGCTGGGTAAATTTCTATGGCATGGAAGCTTATATTAAGGCTAGTCCATTTGATACCCTAAAAATGAAGTGCAGCATAAAACGATGGCATAGCAGATAGGATACTAAAAGGTGGCTAGGAATCTCTCACCGATTTTAAGTAATGACTCGGCGAAATTAAAAAGTGTACGAAAATGGCTAGGGATACCACCAAGACTATATTGTGTCATTTCCACAAGAGCGCCCGACACCTCAGGTGGGTAGTGTGCTGGCCCCAGACTACTAGCCACTTCGTTAATTAGTCTTGTAGGGGTAAATTGGGCGCCTTTAATCTCTGCTACAGGCATTCTAAGCCATTGCTGGATTGTTACTTTTTGTGTCCATGGTTTTTCGCAAGTTAAACTCACCGAATCTGCTACCCAATAATGTGTCAAACCTTCTCGTATTATTCCTGTGGCTGGTGGAATTGTAAATAGTTCAAGCGGGAAATCCCTCTCTTCAGCAAGAGAAATAAAGAGTGCTTCTCCAAATAACAATCCTCTTAGCTCTATTGCTATAATGCCTAACTCGGCAATCTCACCGTTTTTCTTATATCTATTTATTGCCCCGTCTAGTCTGTAGAGAGCTTGTCTTAGGTCTTCACGCCTTTGCTGAAAGGACTTCTTAAATTTACTGTTTTGGGTAGGTAAGATTTACGGAATTACTAATAATCTACCTAATCACCTTCTTTCCCATAAATGGCTGGAGCACTTCGGGAATTAAGATACTGCCATCGGCTTGCTGGTAGTTCTCCATTACGGCAATGAGCACCCGGGGCAGGGCTAGCCCTGAGCCGTTTAGAGTATGGACAAACTGGGGTTTAGCCTCAGGGGAGGGGCGGTAGCGGATGCTGGCTCGCCGGGCTTGAAAATCACCGCAGTTGGAGCAGGAGCTTACCTCTAACCACTCACCACACCCCGGAGCCCATATCTCAATGTCATAGGATTTAGTAGACGCAAAGCCTAAATCAGCAGTGCACAGTTGCTTCACCCGGTACGGCAGCCCCAGCCTCTGGCAGACCTCTTCTCCGTTATGTACCATTTTCTCCAGCTCTTGGTTAGAGGTGGATGGCTCGGTAAACTTGTACATCTCTACCTTATCAAACTGGTGACCTCGTTTTATGCCCCGTGTATCCTTCCCTGCTGACATCTTTTCCCGACGAAAACAGGCGGTATAGGCTACATAATAGAGGGGCAGAGTTCCCGGCGGTATAATTTCATCACGATGTAGATTGGTAAGTGGCACCTCAGCCGTAGGTATGAACCAGAGGTCATCCTCTTCATCATGATATAAATTATCAGCAAATTTGGGCAGATTACTGGTGCCTACCATACACTCCCTCTTGACCATGAATGGTGGATATACCTCTTGGTAGCCGTGCTCGGTGGTGTGCAGGTCAAGCATAAAAGAGATGAGGCCCCTTTGCAGTCGGGCACCTGACCCCTTGAGCACGTAGAAACGAGTGCCTGATAGCTTTACCCCCCTTTCAAAGTCAATGATGTCCAGAGACTCACCCAATTTCCAGTGGGGAGCTGGCTGAAAATCAAAGCTTCTAGGCTCTCCCCACGAGCGCACCACTACATTATCCTCCTCATCCTTGCCTGAGGGCACTGTTGGCTGGGGGATATTAGGCACCTGTAATAGAAGCTCTTCCAGTTGTTTATCTAGGCTTCTTACCTCTTCCTCTAATGCCCTTATCTTGGTGCGCAGTCCCCGCCCCTCATCCATAATCTCTTTGCCCATTTTTCTTTCCCGGGCAACCTCTTTTCTGGCGTGCCTGAAGCCCTCCAGCTCAAGTATTTTCTGGCGATGCTCCGAGTCAAGCTGCAAGATTTCATCCAGAGGAACACTGTCCTGGCGACTTTCTACTGCCTCTCGCACCAAATCTATATTCTCCCGTATAAACTTCAGGTCAAGCATAAATCTTTCCTCATAAAATTGATTGCCAACCCTCCCCCTTTATCCCCCTCTCTTGATAAGTGGGGCGTGTATAATGTTATGCAAGGTATAGACTAAGACTAAAGCTAAACCCTACCCCCGAAAGCAAAAAAGTCCTTCACATAACTAACTTTACTGATTTACAGTCCCAGACTCAAAGAAGTTTCCATAAAATAATTCAACTTACTGTCCTCAGAAGCACTACTAATTGTAGTATTGCTAAACCAATCATCGCCAAAGCTGTCACGAATAATCCTATGGTTAGCCAGGTAAGCGTCTTAGAGTGGCTAATAAGGTTCTCGGTACTCATATATGTTAGAAGGTTAAGTTTCCCCAAATACCACTTAGGTACTCCCTCAAAATTTATCGTTTTTAAATATGAATTAATTTCTGCACCTTCGTTAATTACTTTTAATATTTCCTGCTTACGTTTATCACTCAACAATTTCTCACCCCCTATGCAGAGTATAGCTCAGAACTTCCATAACATTTTCTTGTTTAGAAACCTATTCAGGTTCACTTACTTCCATCAGAGCTTCTTGTATAACATCCTGGCTGCCATCTTCAAACTCAACAAACCACCAGCCTCTGAAGTCTCGACCTTCAAGTGCGCCAATGCCTTTGGCAATCCATTCCGCGATTGCCTCTCCTTTCTTACCTTCGTGTTCTCCTTTAATTACTCTGATTTTATCTCCTGCTTGCATATTACACCCCCTGCCGGGAGTATAGCACAATAACTACCGCTAATACTGCCCTGTTGATAAGGGAGGGGGAGGTGGGTTTATAAGAGAGGCTTCGCCTCTCTTTGACTCTCCTTACGGTTTCTTCCTTTGCTTCAATTTTACCCTGATTTGGGTGTTCCTAGCCATCTTGGGGTTCTATTCATATATTCACGATAGGCATCCCCGTATTGCTTGAGACAGAAGCGTTCTTCGGCAGGCACCACAATATGAAAGAACACTATCCACAGAAGAGCACACAGCAGAACTACCCAAGAAGCACTGGCTATGCCTATGCCAACCAGTGTCAGAAAGCCACTAAGGTAAATAGGATGTCTCGAAAAGCGGTAGGGTCCTCGGGTAGCAGGCTCATCTAGTGGAGTATTGGCAACGCTAATGGTAATCATGGCCTGCATAGCCAAGCCCACTACGAAAATTAGAAGCCCCACATATAGCCATGGTGTACCTAGCTTCAGCGGCAGAAAGATGGAGTAAAGGATAACAAAAGGCCAGATTACTAGGTGGGTAGACCAAGCCAAGATTTTCTCGGTTCTAGTAGATGGTACAAAGCTCTCCAGCCTTTTGTTACTCTTTTTCCCTTCCTCGCTTAGAAAAAGATTCGGAGTAAACATAGTCACGAAAACGAGCAGTAGGAGTATCCAGGCATTCCACACACCTATTTCAAAGGCTGGCACGAGCGACATTTTCTCTCCTCATGCCTTTTCTTTAAGCTGGGGAAATAGAATTACCTCACGAATTGATTGCTGATTGGTTACTAGCATCACCAGGCGGTCAATACCAAGTCCCAGCCCCCCGGTAGGGGGCATACCATACTCCAGTGCCAGCACAAAATCTTCATCAATAACCCCTGCCTCACCCTCTGCCTCGCGTTGCTTTTGCTGTTGGAGAAAACGCTGTCTTTGGTCTATAGGGTCATTGAGTTCAGTAAAAGCGTTGGCAATCTCCATCCCTCCAGCATAGCCTTCAAAACGCTCTACCAGACGGTCATTATCAGGCTTCTTCTTGGCTAGGGGCGATATCTCTATCGGATAATCCAGAAGAAAGGTAGGCTGTATCAAATTGGGCTCAACATAGGTTGAAATTAGCTCATCTATCAGCTTCCCCCTGTCCTTTTGAGGGTCAACCTCCATTTCTAACTTTAGCATCTCCGCCCTGAGTGAATCGGTATCAGGAAATTTGTCAAAGTCAATGCCGGCGTAGTTCATAATCGTCTGGCGCAGGCTAAGTCGCTGCCACGGAGGTTTAAAGTTAAGCACATTATCACCAAACCTAATCTTATATCCGCCTGTGATTTTTCTAAAGGTGCCCGATACCATTTCCTCTACCATCTCCATCACATCATTGTAGTCAGCATAGGTTTCGTAGCTTTCAAGCATGGTAAACTCAGGATTGTGCTTGGTAGAGATACCCTCATTGCGGAAAATACGCCCCACCTCATAGACTTTATCAAAACCACCTACAATTAATCTCTTAAGATACAGTTCAAGGGCAATGCGCAGGTAGAAATCCTGGTTAAGGGCAAGATGGTGCGTAATGAATGGTCGGGCTAAAGCACCCCCGGCTAACGGTTGCAGCACCGGCGTTTCTACTTCCAGAAACCCTCGCTTGTCCATGAATTGCCGTATGCCAGTAATAACCTGGCTGCGCACCTTAAAGATTTCTCCAACTTCGGTGTTGGCAATAAGGTCTAGATAGCGTTGCCGGTGTCGCTTGTCTATATCACTAAGCCCGTGCCACTTCTCAGGCAGGGGTCGGAGTGATTTAGACAGCAGGGTAAAATTTTCTACCTCAAGGGTAGGCTCTCCACTCTTTGTTCGGAAAAGCTTACCGCTGGCTCCGATAATATCACCTATATCTATATCCTTGAGCAGTTTGAGGTTGGCTTCACTGACAAGGTCGCTATGAAAGTATAGCTGAATTTTCCCTGAGCCATCGCGTATATCAAGGAAAGAAATTTTACCCATACGCCGGTTAGCCATAATCCGCCCGGCAATATTAACTACCGGGGTTTCACCCTTACCACCGCCTTCCTCTTGCTGCTTGAGTAGGGCAATGGCTTGCTGTGTCGTGTGGCTGCGATGATAGCGATGTGGGTAGGGGTTAATGCCACGAGCCCGAAGCCTCTCCAGCTTTTCCAATCGTTGTTGAGCTATGCGGTCTAATCTGGATGTCATCTCTCTCCTGTCCTCACATATATCATAGTAAAAAGACCGAGGGCTTTTAGCCTCTCAGCCATATTTTTACTTATTGGCTATTATATATTTTCTTACTCCTGTAGTAAAGCCGTTTCTCTGACTTGCTCCTTCAGGCTATCCAGCCAGGCGGCTGACTTTATCTCTCGTTCCAGGAGGTATTTAAGGTAGTTCCTCATTAACCCCTCTAACTCATCGGCTAGTTCTGGGTTCACTTTTAGTTTCTCGGCAGTGCTGTAATCACTGCTCTGCAAAAGTCTTAGCACCTTTAGGCCGTTAACTGAGAGCGGGTAGGTTAAAATCTGGCTCTGACTGCAATTGGGGCACAGCACGCCGCCAGCGTTGGGGCAGAACGAGTTGGTAGTAGGTTCTAGTGGCAGGTGACAGGAGACGCACTGCTGAAGCTGAGGTCGGTAGCCAACCTCGTTTAATAGCTGAAGCTCAAAGTAGCGCAGGCTTAGTTCATTATTGCTGCTCTGGCACAGGCGGTGCATTGTCTCCAGTAGCAACTGAAACAGGGGGTAATTTTCAACATTGTCGGCGGTGAACTGGTTAATTAACTCGGTGGCGTAAAGGCCGTAGGAAGCAAGCTTTAGGTCGCTTTTTAGAGGAAGGAAGCTATTGATGGTTTGACATCCGGTTACCGTATCCAGATTTCGCCCCCTGGCTAGTGACACTAGGCTGTGGGTTAAAAGCTCAAGATGTCCCGCCATCTTGCTCCTCGGCCGCCTGACCCCCTTGGCTACCGCCTGAATCTTGCCCAGGTGTGGGGTATAGAAGGTAAGGATTCTATCCGCCTCCCCCAGCTTGGTCTTCTTAATAATAATCGCTTCCGTTTGATAAGTTCTCGGCTTAGACATCTTTTAATACTTATCTAACAAATTCCACTTCGTCTGGTTTTCTAAATCCTCTTTTTATTAAAATATCCCTTTCCTTTAAAAGGCATGCTCTATTGTGGGCTATCGCTTTATCAAATTCTCCATCTTTCCATGCTTTAATACATGGAAATCCTCTACTATAAAATGGGTCATCATAGTTAGAAATATCTAAATCTTTAACGGCATCAACTTTAGATTCAAATTTTTCCTTTTGTAGTTCTTCATCAAAGTCAACCTTCTTGCCGAGTTCGTAAAACAGAACGCCTTTCTCAAACTCGCTATTGAATGCGTAAAAAGGCCTTTCCAAGCTATCTATAGCCTTCTTCGTTTTTTCCTTTAGCTCGCTAATTGCCTCTATCCCCTTGGCGCAGAATATGTGTAGAGCGTGGCTATTGATGAATCCAAAAATTACTAGCTGGATACCCTTATATCGCCTTGAATCGTAATATTGTTTGAGGAATCCCCCAACGGTCTCAATATCAATAACCGTTCCTTCAAAATTTGAACTTATGTCTTCCTTGTGCTCTATTATCACTGCCATTTCTTCTTGGGTGAGCCTTAACTTTACTTAGTTAGCATGGGGAGTAGCATTTTATTTAATCAAATTTGACTTTCTTAGCTATCTACCTCTCCCCCTGTATCCCCCTCTCCTTGAAAGGAAAGGGGGAAGGATTGGAAGAAGGGGCGAAGCCCCTTCAAACTACCCTTTGATAAGCGCCTTGGCTACTAAAACTCCTGTCTTCCCTCCATAGCTCTGGTCAGGGTAACATCATCAGCGTATTCCAGCTCGGTGCCGAACCACGCTGCTAATTTGATTCTTACCTAAACCATTGCCAGGATAACTGTGTAGTTTTTGCCATAAAATTTGGCGCACTTCGGGCAGGTGGTATAGAAGAAATACATTTTCTTAATCTCTCTACCCTTTGCTTTGACATAAGCCTTCATTTCTTTGACCCATTTGCCGAAATTCTTGTATGGCCCTTCAAAAACCTTGGTCAGGAAAGTTCCTGATATTCTTACCATCTCTGCCTGCGGCACTTCCTTACTAACGGCAATATAAAGGTCACTTCCCCAGAGAGAGTTCTCATCCGAAAGCATAAGCGGTTGAGGGGCAAGGGCGTCTGCCGCCTTAATCATTTCCATATTTTTTACCATTACTTTCCCGAAGCCCAAAGGGATGTGAAAAAAACTCCTGACATGGTCTTTAATAAATAAGTTATCCTGCCAGGTTATCTCCTTTTCATCCCACGGCTCAGGATTAAATCTCGGGCAACACCCTGTTTCTGATTGCTCATATAGTTTGTTCATAACTATTACCTCCCTTTTTTCGAGATAGGGTTTAGAATTTAAAAATTGTCTTCTATATAGACAAACTCAGAATCCGCCTAATCCGAGTTTAGCCTGTTTACTTCCTAAAACTCCTGTCTTCCCTCTAATGCTCTGGTCAGGGTAACATCATCGGCGTATTCCAACTCGGTGCCGAAGGGTAGCCCCCTGGCTAAGCGGGTAACCCGAATGCCCAGGGGTGAAATCAGCTTGTTTACATACAGGGCGGTTTGCTCTCCCTCAAGATTGGTATTAGTCGCCAGGATGACTTCATTTACCGACCCGCCCTGCAGTCGCTCTAGGAGTTCCTTGATTCTTATATCGTCGGTGCCTACCCCCTCAGTGGGTGAGATGGCACCGTGGAGCACGTGATACAGCCCGTTATAAATCCCGGTATGCTCTAGAGCTAGGATGTCCTGTGGCTGCTCAACAATACAAATCTTACCCCGGTCTCGCCGGTCACTGCCGCAGATAGCGCAGGGGTCGGATTCAGTAACATTAAAACAAACGGAGCATAGCCTGGTCCTCTGCTTTACTGATAATATAGTCTCAGCCAGCAGCTTGGTTTGCTCTTCAGGAGTGCGCAATAGGTGATAGGCAAGTCGCTGGGCACTCTTGGGTCCAATTCCCGGCAGCTTATTCAGCTCCTGAATGAGCTTGGATACCGCTTCGGTGGTAGGGGTAAAACCCTCGTTCAATATTAGCCTGCCTTATATTAAATTAGCCCCGGGATTTTGAGCCCGCCGGTAAGCCCCTTTAGCTGCTTGGCAGCCAGCTTCTGAGATTTGGCAACCGCTTCACTTACCGCTTTTAACACCAAATCTTCCAGTTGCTCTGCCTTATCCCGGTCTATTACCTCTGGCGATATTTTTATTGACTGTATTTTTTGTTGACCATTGATGGTAACCTTAACTGCACCTTTGCCTGAGCTTGCTTCTACAATAGTGTTGCCTAACTCTTTCTGAGCCTTGTCAAGGTTTGCTTTGAATTCCCGAGCTTGATTTAACATTGATAAGTTCATTTTTCCTCCATATCAATAATTTGACCACCCATCTTCTGTGCTTCCCGTACTAGGTGGTTATCTTCTGGCTGGTAAATACAGCGCACATGGCAGGAGCGTCCCAGGAAGTTACCGATAATTTTTTCAGTTACCCTTTGATTTTCAGGTTCTTCTATCTTCTCCATATGATACGAATATCTGAAGGCTAGGACTGTGGTATCATCTTCAAATGCCACCGGCTTAACCCCAGCGCTCCTAAGAATGGCAATAGCCGGCGTTCTTTTGGTATCTTCCGGAGCTTGTGCCATAACCTGTTTCCAGTTTAATCTCAGTTGCTCCAATTCACTCCCTGGCTCTGGTGGGGGAGTTATAGTAGCCGCTTCCGGTGCTGCTGGTGGGGGGGCACTTACCGGCTCAGGCGGTGGCTTGGCTGGGTAAGTACGGGCAACTGGCGGTGCCGCCCTTTTCACCGGTTGACCAGCTTCACGTCCTGTTTGGCTGGCGGAGGTTTCCCTTTCTGCTTCTGAGGGCAGGACACAGTCAACCAAGGCTAGCTCCACGGGTAAGGTAGAGTAGTTATCAAAACCAAGCTCAAGCTGACCAAAGAGCTTGACTGCCTTCAATATCTGGGCTAGGGAGGCTTTAGCCGCTAAACTCTTCAGTTCAGCTTTGTCCTCGGCAGTAAGGTCTACCGCCTCATCGGAGCCAGCCTTTATTAACAGTAATCCTCTGAGGTATTCCACTATTTCCCGATTGAATTGCTTTAAGTCCAACCCATCGCTATTAACACTGTTTATAGTTACCACCCCGCCAGCAACATCATTATTTATAATGTGCTTCACTAGCTCTTTGGCTCTCCAGTCTCCGGTGATGCCCAGGGTGGCCTGAACCTGACGGAGTTCAATGTTATCGTCATAGTAGGTAGTTAGTTGTTCCAGTATGTTTTCTGCATCTCGTAGGCTACCTGTAGCACTCTTGGCGATAAGCTGTAGCCCTTCTGGCTCTATGTGGATGCCTTCTGTCTCGCAAATACGGGTTAGTTTTGACACTACATCTGCTTGGGAGATACGCCGGAAATCAAAGCGCTGGCATCGTGACAGGATGGTGGGTAGGACTTTGTGGATTTCAGTGGTGGCTAGGATGAAGATAGCATGTGGCGGTGGCTCCTCAAGCGTCTTAAGTAGAGCATTGGAGGCTTCCTTGGTGAGCATGTGGACCTCGTCTATGATATAGACCTTGTAGCGGGCTTGGTTAGGGGCGTAATTAACCCGGTCGCGGAGGCCTCGGATGTCATCAATGCCACGATTACTGGCAGCATCAACCTCAATCACATCCAGAGCCCTACCCTCGGTGACTGCCTGGCACATAGGGCAAGTGTTACACGGTTCACCCTTGCCATTGCTAAGGCAGTTCACTGCCTTAGCCAGGATGCGCCCGGTGCTGGTCTTACCTGTCCCTCGTGGACCATAAAAAAGATAGGCGTGAGATACACGACCACTATTGAGGGCGTTGCATAACGTCCGTGTTACCGCTTCTTGACCGACCACCTCAGCCAAGGTTTGGGGGCGCCACTTACGATAAAATACTTGGGAAGCCATTTCTTTCGTCTCTATTATACTCTATATCATCCAGTTTCTAAAAGTGGTTCCGCTGGGATAAATTTGAGTTTTTAGGTGGGGGAAGGACGGTCATTAAATAAAAGAAGTCAAATGTTGAAAAACTGAGCGCCTCAGCATAAAATAGAGGGAAGGTTTAGAAGGATGGATAATAAAGCCAAGAAACTGGGTAATGCCTCCCTTGAAGTCTTAGGGGATACAGAAGGTGATACCGGAGCCTTTGAAAAAGCAGTGGCTAGGGCTGAGAAACTTAGCCAGTTGGCTAGGCAGGCGGCTGAAGGCTCAATAGTAGTATCCCAGGAAGTCATAGCCAAGGCTGAGGAGATAAGCAAGGCAGCTAAGCAGGCGGCTGATGCCGCCAAAGGAGCATCGCGGGAAGCGGTGCGCAGAGCTGAGGAAATAGTCAAAGCGACCGAGGAAGCTACTAGGGAGTCAAGGGATACTTTTAAGCAGGCGCTAAGCAAAGCTGAGGAAACAAACAGGGTAGCTAAGGAGACCTCTGAGGCATCAAAGAAAACATTCGTGGAAGCAATACGCGGAGCTGAGGAAACAATCCAATCAACTAAAACAGCGGCTGAAGAATTGGTAAGAATGTCCTTGGAGGCGTTAAGTAGGGCTAAGCAAACAGGTCAGTTGGCTAAGGCGGCAGCTGAGGAAGCGGTGAGGGTATCCCAGGAGGCGGTAAGCCGGGCTGAGGAAGCAGGCCAATTGGCTAAGGGAGCGGCTGAAGAGTCAGTAAGAGTATCCAAGGAAGCAGTAAGCGAGGCTGAGGAAGTAAGCAAGGCGACCAAGAAGGTTGCTGAGGAATCAAAGAAAGCATCACGGGAAGCAGTGCGCAAGGCTGATAAAGTAACCAAGTCGGCTGAGGAGGCTGCTAGCACCTCAGCAAAGACCTTTGAGAAAGCGATAAGCAAGGCTGAGGAAACAATTCAATCGGCCAAGGATGCGGCTGAAGAGGCGGTAAGGGTATCTCAGGAGGTAGTAGGCCGGGCTGAGGAAACAATCCAGTCTACCAGGTGGGCTACTGAGGAATCAAAGAGAGTGTCACAGGAAGCTATAAGTAGAGCCGAGGAAATAAGCAAACTGTCTATAGGGACTATTGAGGAATCAAAGAGGGCATCACAGGAAGCGATAACCAGGGCTGAAGAAATAAGTAAATCAGCTAAGGAGACTGCCGAGGCATCGGCAAGGGCATCTCAGGAAGCGATAACTAGGGCTGAAGAAATAAGTAAATCAGCTAAGGAGACTGCCGAGGCATCGGCAAGGGCATCACAGGAGGCGATAATCAGGGCTGAGGAGGCAGGTAAATCGGCTAAGGAGGCTACTGAGGCATCGGCAAGAGCATCACAGGAAGCGATAATCAAGGCTGAGGAGGCAAGTAAATCAGCCAAAGAAGCTGCCGAGGCATCAGAAAGGGCATCACAGGAGGCGATAACCAGGGCTGAGGAGGCAAGTAAATCAGCCAAAGAGGCTGCAGAGCAATCAATAAGGGCTGTCAAGGAGGCTACTGAGGTATCGGCAAGGGCATCACAGGAAGCGATAACCAGGGCTGAGGAGGCAAGTAAATCAGCTAGGGAGGCTGCTAAAGCCTCAGCCGGAGCCGCCAGGGAGGCTGCTGAGGAATCAATGAGAGCCGCCAAAGAGGCTGCCAAGGCATCAATAAGAGCATTTGAGGAAGCAATAGGCGGCGCTGAAGCGGTGGACAAAGTAACCAGAGAGGTGGTCAGGGAGATTGCCAAGGCACCAGTGGAAACACCCCCGGAAGCAATAATAAGTAAGGCTGGGAAAACTAGTGCCAAAGAAAAAAGAAAGGAGGAAGGGGTTCACAGGGAAAAGATTGAGAGTCGTTTGGAGTTCTTAGCCAGAATGTATGAGACTAGTAAAGCCAAGCAAGCTGCGAAAGAGGATGAAGAGGAAGAATCATAACTGATTATCGGCGGGAGGTAATTGATCGCCAATATCTTGACTTTTAACTGGGCAAACAATATACTTGTGTCATATTTGGTAGATTTCGGGTTAAAGGGGGTAGCTTACAATGAATCCGAGGGAGTTGGAGAAAAAGACCGATAGAAAAGCTGGAGAGCAGGCGGCGGAACTCGTTACTAAAGCTCAAGAACGAGTGGAAAAAGTTGCTGCTGAGGTTCGAGAGCAGGCTGCGGAACCTCTTGCTGAGGTTCTGGGGCGAGTTGAGATGGCCTATGCCGCTTATATGGATGCTGAGAGGGAAGTGGCGAAGGCATATAAGGCCAATGAACAGCAAATGGAGAAATCCTATAAGGAGGCTGAACAGCAAGCCAATAGCACCTGTGAGCAGACTATAGCACAAGCCTTAAGGGTTAGCGAGGGGGCTGAGCAACAGACCGAAAAGGCATATCAGAAAGCGAAAGAGCAAGCTGAAGAAACATCTAGACGAACTAAAGAGCAAATCAAGAGGACTTATGATGAGAATGTGAGGCAGGCCTTAATGGTTCGTCAGGAGACTATAGAGCAAGCTTGGGCAACTCGCACCGAGGCTATAGAGCGAGCTTGGAAAATCTTTTCCAAGGAGAAGAAATAGCTGGCTTCAAATCAGCTGATACCTTGTTACCTGATAGGCTTGGAGTGAGTAACTACAGTAGGGAAGGTATATCCCTAAAGGCCTCTTCAATTCCTTTATGTTCGTACTCTAACCCCTCCCATCTCTTCTTGTAAGAAGAGATATAGAGGATGGCTTTAGTAAAGTATTCCATAACCTTTCCCACATTAATCAGCTCGGACAGAATTACAGTGACATCTATCGAGCGTTTTTCCCTGGGATAATCGCCGCTCCTTATGATAGCCTCTGGGGCTATACGTTTTAGGCAATTCCCGATTTCATTAATCAGGCTCATATTCATTTCCTCGGCTGGCGCCGAAAGAAGATAGAGGGCTCGCTTTGTATCTGATGGGTTGCACTTGAGCGATAATTCGTTTATGGCCTCGTTCATTACTTGAACTCCCTTTTGGGTTTCACTGGCTTTCTCCCTGAAATTAGACGTCCCAAAAAGAAACTTGAACAGCGGTATTTGCGATTTACCATAGCCTATTACTGTCCATCCCGACAGAGTCTGTATTATGTCTCCGGCATCAACAATCCTTGACCCAATGTATTTAGGCTTTTTCTCCTCACCAGCACAAAGTAGGTTGTAGAACGGCTCAGCTACTAGGGCATTAATTTTGGCTAGGTTGTTCTGAATCGAGAAATCCTTTCTAACGTACCTTTGATTATCAACCAGAAATATGGCGTCAGCCACTAAGTAAGCAGATTTGAGACATGTCGCTGTATTATAAATAGTCCTTTCCTCTATTTTCTCTTCATGCTTAAAAGGAAGGACAATAAGATTATATAATGGTTTTTCCCCGTAGTGCTCTTTTATGTATTGCGTTAGTATTGGTATCGCCCCTGAGCCGGTGCCACCAGCAGCACTAGCGATAAGCAGGAAGGCATCTGTCTCATGGAGATGCCGTGTTGTTCTAATAGATTCTATAATCTTGTCACCATCTTCCTTAGCTATCTCAGAACCCAGTTCATTTATTTTACCTACACCATGACCACCAGTCTTCCTACCTCCGATGAGGATTCTGTGCTGGAAATCAGGTCTTATAAAGGATAGCCCGGTTAAATCAGCAACATCGGTATTGACAGCCAGGGTGTTAGTGATTATATCAATTCCACGCTGGCCATGTGCCCTTCTATTTAGCAGAGCAAACTCATCGGCAATCCTGCCGCCACACTGCCCACAACCTATAACTAGTAATTTCACCTTCCACCTTGATACTAGATAAGTATATTATTTTAGTTTAATCTTACTTACACAGTATTGCTACTTTGTCTACAGTAGTGTCGGTAAGTCTTTTCCTACCTCTTCCATACTCTTAAGTCTGCCTTCTATTTCCTCTCGTCTCCTCTCAAATTCAGGGATGAGGTTCGTTGATTTATCATAGTATTCCCTGATTTTTTCCATATCGCTAAGCCCGGACAGGATTAAAGTAACCTCCACCATGGCTTTTTCCCTGGGATAATCACCATTCCTTATGATAGCCTTTTGCGCTATACTTCTTAGATAGTCTCCAAGTTCCTTAACCAAGTTCATACTCATTTCCTTGGATGGTGCTGACAGGAGATATAGTGCCCGACTTGCATCAATTGGGTTGCAGCCAATTGATAGCTCGCTCATAGCCTCGTCCATCGTCTGAATTCCCTTGTGGGTTTCGGTACTCTTGCTCCTGAAGTCAGACTTTCGGGTAAAGGGCAAATTAAACATTGGTACCTGTGCTTTGCCATAGCCTATTGCTGTCCATCCGGTTAAAGTCTGGATTATGTCTCCGGCATCAAGGGTTTTTGCCCCAATGTATTTAGTTTTCTTCTCTTCACCAGCACAGAGTAGATTATAGAATGGTTCAACTATCAAGGCGTTAATCTTAGCTATGTTGTTTCTAATCGAGGAGTCCTTTCTAATATACCTTTGGTTGTCCACCAGAATTACGGCATCAGCTATTGCATTGACAGATTTAATGCATGTGGCTGTGTTATAAATAGTTCTTTCTTCCGTTGTCTCTTCATGCTCAAAAGGCAAGACAAGAAGGTCGTATACTGGTTTATCCATATAGCGCTCTTTTATATATTGCGTCATTATTGGTATTGCCCCAGAGCCAGTGCCACCAGCAGCAGAGGCTATTAGTAAGAAGGCATCTGACTCATAGAGCCGCCTAGTCCCTCTTACAGCATCAATAACCTTATCGCCATCTTCCTTAGCTATCAAGGCGCCAAGTTCATTTATTTTACCTACGCCATGACCCCCGGTCTTCCGACCCCCAATGAGAATCCTGTGCCGGTAATCAGACCTTATACTGGATAGCCCACTTAAATCAGCCGCATCGGTGTTAATCGCAAAAGCGCCAGTAATTATATCAATTCCACGTTGACCATGTGCCTTTTTATTTAGTCGAGCAAACTCATCGGCAATCCTGCAGCCGCATTGTCCAAAGCCTATAACCACTAACTTCATTTCCCACCTCACTATTAAATAGTTCTACTATTTTAAGCGTACTCATGTGATAAAGTCAATCTGTTCCTCCTCAAAAGGGAAGCAAGTGCCTCTTCCAGCTATATTCCTTTATCGGCAACATAAGCAGCCAGGTCAGCCAAACGACAGCTATAGCCCCATTCATTATCATACCAGGCAAGCACCTTGACCATATTATTAGCCACCACCATAGTGCTCGGCGCATCAACAATAGAGCTGGCAGGATTGCCCTTAAAATCCATACTGACCAGCTCCTCCTGACAAAACTCCAGGATTCCGGCTAAAACTCCCTCAGCGGCAGTTTGGAAAGCCTGGTTGACTTGGTCAACGGTAACCTCATTATCTAAGACGGCGACAAAATCAACCACGGAGACGGTGGGTACTGGAACCCTGAAGGCTAACCCATCAAGTCTGCCTTTGAGCTCAGGAATAACCTGGGTTACTGCTCTGGCAGCGCCGGTGGTGGTGGGGATAATATTTAAGGCTGCGGCTCGGGCTCGGCGCAGGTCACTGTGGAACATATCCATTAGCCTCTGGTCATTGGTATAGGCATGAATGGTGGTCATTAACCCCTTGCTTACTCCAAAGCTTTGGTGCAATACCTTAACCACAGGAGCAATACAATTGGTAGTGCAGGAGGCATTGGATATAATGTTATGCTTATCTGGGATATACCGGCCTTCATTAACACCGAGGACAATGGTTATATCTTCATTACGCGCCGGCGCTGAAATTAGCACCTTCTTGGCACCGCCCTCTAGGTGAGCCGCTGCCTTGGCAGCATCTCTAAATAGCCCCGTCGCCTCTATTACTATATCAACACCATAATTCTGCCATGGGATGTTACCCGGATTGCGCTCTGAGAGCACCTTTACCTCTTTACCATCAACCATGATTGAATCCTCGGTTGCCTCTATTTTGCCAGGATAGGCACCGTAGGTGCTATCCCATTTTAATAGGTGAGCATTGGTTTTAGTATCGGTAAGGTCATTAATAGCCGCCACCTCTAGTTTGCCACTGTGGTATTGGTTAACTGCCTTGAGGGTTAATCTGCCAACACGCCCAAAGCCATTAATCCCGATTCTGGTTACCATCTTTATACCTCCTTAGCAATTTTTAGCCTGTATGGTTGCTTACCCTAGACCACAGCCTGCTGACTATACTTTAGATTTTGGCGACTTCGCTCTACCACGTCAAGAAAAGCCTCAATTCGTGTTTTTATATGGTTGGTTAAGAAAAAGTCGTCATTTCCCTCTAGGGTTAGGATGGGCAATTTCAGGCCATCTCGGAAAATGATGTCACCAATGCCTCTATGGCAGAAGGCTTGGACATAGTGAATAACCCCGTCAACTTGGCGTCGCTCAAGCTCGGTGGTGATGTCCTTTAGCCGCTGGTATATAGAATAGGGGTAGGTATAGTTAGAATATTGTTCTGCCAGGGACTTTCCTGGTTTGGGCATAGCAAACTGGCGCTGAGTTTCGTTGAATACCACCCTTGCCCTGTTGCTCTCTAGGTAACGGTAAAAGTCTTGCCCATAGACAGAAGGCACGCCAATATATGCCAGTCTAAGCCAGTCTGTTGGGTAGGACTGACGCTGGTGGCACGCGGCTAATAATTTTTGTAGCCGATGGTAGTATTTATGGTAGTCTTGATTAAAATCAGAGGTTGACACCAGCCACAGATGGTTCTCCCAACTGCTGACCAAACCTTGCCCCCAGGTAAGCTGGTCAAGTTTTAGAGCTAGGTGGCGACTCGACTTAAGTTCATCCCTAACCCTGTTGGCGTCTTCTAAGGTGGTGCCCAAGGTCTCAGCTAGTGTCTCTAGGGCATACTGCATTCGCTGTATATCTGGCTGGTCGGGGTAAGCAAAGGGTATAACCCTGAGCCCTTTAAGTTTCAGGACTTCCATTAACATAATAGTATTGGAGCAATCGCCGGTGGTAACGCAAAGGACAGTATCAATCCCATAATCTATACATACCCCGTAGATACCTTTAATCCAACTGCAGCAGTTCAGGGGAAAGCCCGCCCTCTCAGCAATATTGACCAGCCGCTCTGGACTGGGGTCGGTAATAAACACATTATTCAGGTCAACCGGCTGATAGCCAGCCGCCAGTAATATCTCTATCGGAACTGTGGTAGTAATACCTATAGTTTTCATTTATTCTAGCTCGTTCACCAGTCTACAGCTTCAAATGATAAAATGCTCCCATCCCGGCAAAGCTAGCCTTCTCCCCTAGCTCATCTTCTATTCTGAGCAGGCGGTTATACTTGGCCGTGCGCTCTGAGCGGCACGGAGCACCGGACTTAATCTGGCCTGTATTCAGACCTACCGCCAGGTCGGCTATAGTGGTGTCCTCAGTCTCGCCCGAGCGGTGGCTTACTACCGCTGTCCAGCCCGCCGCCTGTGCCATCTTAATGGCAGCAATAGTCTCGGTAAGTGTGCCAATCTGGTTAGGTTTAATCAGAATGGAATTAGACGCCTTTAAGCTGATACCTTTACTTAACCGCTCTACATTGGTGACGTAGAGGTCATCACCAACCAGCTGTATTTTGCTGCCTAACTTTTGGGTCAGTAGCTGCCAGCCGTTCCAGTCATCCTCGGCTATCCCATCCTCAATGCTAATAATAGGATAGTCTGATACCCACTTGACATAATAACTTACCATTTCACTGGTGCTGAGTGAAACACCTTCCTTGCTCAGAATATATTTACCATCTTTATAGAATTCACTGGCTGCCGGGTCTAGGGCAATGAAGCAGTCCTTACCTGGCTTATAGCCCGCCTTTTCAATAGCCGCCAGCACTGCCTCTATTGCCTGTCTATTTGAGGCTAAACAGGGGGCAAATCCCCCCTCGTCGCCGACATTGGTATCCAGCCCTTGAGCCTTGACTATCCCCTTTAGGCTATGATATACCTCACTGGCTATTTGAAGACTATGCCTGAAGCTGCTGGCACCGGCTGGCACCACCATAAACTCCTGAAAATCTGTTGAGTTGGTGGCATGTTTGCCGCCGTTCAGGATGTTCAGCATCGGCACCGGCAGGATGTAACTGGCTACCCCACCCAGGTAGCGGTACAGGGGCATACCACCTAGGTTAGCCGCAGCCTGAGCCACCGCCAGTGATGTCCCCAGAATGGCATTAGCCCCCAGGCGTGATTTGTTGGCTGTGCCATCAAGCTCTATCAGCTTGTGGTCAATGGCTGCCTGCTCAGTAGCTGACATCCCGATTATACCAGCGGCGATATGTTCATTAACATTGGCGACTGCCCTGAGCACCCCCTGCCCGTTAAACCTGGAGCCTCCATCCCGGAGCTCTACTGCTTCATACTTACCGGTGCTGGCTCCCGAGGGCACAGCAGCCCGACCTGTTGTCCCATCAGATAGTTCTACCTCAACCTCCACCGTCGGCTTGCCCCTGGAATCCAGGATTTCTCTGGCTTTAATATTCTCAATAGTTGACACTTCTCTTTGACCCCAAGCTATTACTTTATGGCTAACTCAAGCGCTTTATTCACCGCCTCGGTCGGACTTTGAGCCGCGATAATTGAGTTATCCTGCTTGCCATTCTTGGATAATGACCAGGTGTTCAGGCCGATAACCGGGATGCCGCTTTGTAACGCATGACCTATCTCGGAGAGGGTGCCGTAGCTTCCACCAATAGCAATAACTGCCTGAGCCGATTTGACTACAGCCGCATTTCTGGCATAGCCTATTCCGGTAGCTATGGGAATCTGGACATAGCGGTTAGCTGCCTGGCGGCTTTCTCCGGGGAGGATGCCGATGGTCATCCCACCCTCAGCTTGAGCCCCCTTGCAGGCTGCCTCCATAACCCCACCCAGACCACCGCATACTAGGATAGCCCCCTCCCTGGCTAGCTCACCACCTACCTCCTCAGCCAGCTTGGCTTCCCGTGGCGACGGTTGCCTGCCGCCAATAACGGCAACAAATTTATTCTTATCTATCATCCTGGAAATCCTTATCTCATATAACTATAGGCATTATATCACCTGAGCCTGAACTCAGGCAAAGAACCTGTTGTTTAGCAACCTATCCCCCAGACCCCCTTCTGGGCTTAGCCCTTAAGGGCAGAGCCTCTCCTTAAAAGGAGAGGGGGAAGATTAGTTAAGAGGGGCTAGCGCCTCTCTTAAACTCCCTTGCTGACAATAGAAAGCTTATAGCGTTTCCCTGGCTCCAAAGCCTCCATTCGGAGTTTGGTTCCATCTTTCAGTTCGGGGTGTTTCGTATACCACGTACCAAACCTCCCCCTGATGTGTCCTCCTGCGTGAGGGTCACCTATAGGTGTCCCGTTTGGAGCACTCGTGACATGAGCCGTCAGCACCCCAATATCCGTTACCAACTCAAAATTTCTCTTTAGCCCTGGGAAAAAGTACCTTTTATCCTTGGGTAGAGGAATGTAAACGTATTTCCGGGAACTGGCATTCAACTCGAACTCTATTACATTCTGATTCTTAGCAAATTGATTAAGCGTATCCTCAACAATTTTGTCAACAAGAGCCTTCGCATCTATATCTAAGCCAAGAATTCTTCTCAGTGTGGTATTAGGTGGCTCGAATACCAAACCAAGATTCACTGCTCGTTTTTTAAGTTTGTCCATTACTTCGTTGTCAATGCGTATAACTGGTGCCATTTTTTTCTCCTTCTAAAACTTAAATATTAATTTGTAACATTGTAACATTTGAATACCATTTTGTCAAGCCCCTTTTCTCTGATAGTAGTTGGAGAGCCAGAGAGGGGCGAAGCCCCTCTCAAAAATCTCTTCCCCCTCTCCTTTTAAGGAGAGGGGGATAAAGGGGGTGAGGTCAATAAACAATCTGGCAGAGAATTAGTTATATTTATTCATAGCTGCCGTCAGACCTTCAGTGAGGATACAGAGAACAGCTTCACTCACCCTGGTTATAGCCTGAGTAATAGGTTGTTTTTCTTCAGGGGTAAAATCGCTGAGCACATAGGCAATAATATCAGCTTCGCTGATTTCAGCCGAGCCTCCCATAATATTTGGTCGCCCGATGCCTGCCCGAATACGGATAAAATCTTGGCTTCCCAATTCAGTAGTGATGGAGTTAACCCCCTTGTGTCCCGCTGAGCCACCACCCTGGCGGATGCGGATTTTACCCAGGGGGAGATCAAGGTCATCATGGATAACAATAAGGTCATTGAGGTTAATATCAAACTTCTTTACCAGAAGACATACTGACTGACCGCTCAGGTTCATATAGGTCTGGGGTCTAGCCAGGGCTACTTTAGTGCCAGCTATCTCACCAATGCCAATCCGGGCTTTACCCCGCTTTTTATCAAATCTGATACCCTGCTTTTTGGCAAAATAGTTGAGGCACATGAACCCCACATTATGGCGGTTGTTGGCATAACCCCGCCCCGGATTACCCAAGCCCATAATCAGTTTCATATCAGGTTTTCTGCCTCAGAAGCTGAAGGAGTTCCTCCTCCTTAATTTGCTCAATGCCCAGAGCCTGAGCTTTGGCTAACTTAGAGCCGGGGTCAACGCCTACCACTAAGTATGTAGTCTTTTTGGTAACATCGCTCTTGGCGGTGCCACCTAGGGCTTTTATCCTTGCCTCTGCTTCATCCCTGGAAAATGCCTCTAACCTGCCGGTGATGACAAACTCCTGTCCAGCTAGGGGTAGCTCCTCGCCCCTAGCCACTTCTTCCTCCAGCTTGACCCCTGCCTTTTTCAGCCGCTCAATAATACGACGATTTTCTTCCTGCCTGAAGAAGGCAATAATACTATCGGCTATTTTGGGTCCGATGGCGGGAATAAACATTAATTCCTCTCTTGAGGCATTAGCCAGTCTATCAATACTGCCGAAGTGTTTGGCTAGAAGCTCTGCCATCTCTCCACCAATGTGGCGTATACCTAGACCAAAGACGACTCTGGCTAATGGTTGCCTTTTACTATTGTTAATTGCGGTTATAATGTTATTGGCGCTCTTATCTCCCATCCTCTCTAATCTGGCCAGTTGTTCTTGGCTAAGGTCGTATAAGTCAGCCACATCCTTAACCAGCCCCTCTCTTAGCAGCATAGTGCTTTGTGATTCGCCTATCCCCCTGATGTCCATAGCCCCCCGGGAAGCAAAGTGCTCCAGTCGCTGTTGAATTTGGGCTGGGCAAGCAGCATTGGAGCAGTAATACATGACCTCACCCTCAGGCTTAATCACCTCAGCCTTACATTCAGGGCATGCCGGACGCTTTTTCTCCGTATCAAAAACCTTCTCCTTGAGAGAAAATTCCTTTTCTTTGCCGGTGCGCTTACTTATTATCGGTCCTATTACCTCAGGTATTACCTCGCCCGCTCGCTGGACAATAACCGTGTCGCCAATGCGGATGTCCTTACGTCTGATGTCATCCTCATTGTGCAGGGCTGCCTGTTTAATAGTTACCCCTCCCACCGAAACCGGCTCTAGGATGGCATAAGGGTTAAGGGTGCCGGTTCTGCCCACACTGATGCCAATATCTATCAGGCGTGTGGTGCCCTGAATGGCGGGAAACTTATAGGCTATAGCCCATCGTGGCTCATGACCTATAGCTCCCAATTGTCTTTGCAGGTCAAGTGAATCTACCTTAACCACGATGCCATCAGCTTCATAAGGCAGGCTTTCCCTTCTCTCCACCCAGGTGTGGTGATATTCTTCAACCTGCTCAATACTGGTAAGCAGCCTGTTATTAGGGTTTACCTTGAAACCGAGGGACTTGAGGTATTCCATAGTTTCCCACTGGGTTACAGGGGTTGGCTTGCCTTCAGCATAGCCCAACATATAGATGTAAATATCCAGCGGGCGCTTAGCCGTGATACGGGAGTCAAGCTGGCGCACTGAGCCAGCAGCCGCATTTCTGGGATTGGCAAAAAGGGGTAATCCTTCCTCAGCCCGTTCCTGGTTTAGCTTATCAAAGCCGGCTTTGGGCAGAAAAACCTCGCCCCGTACTTCAAACCGGGTCGGGACTTCCTTTGGCATTGATAGAGGGATACTCCTGATAGTTCTCAGGTTCTGGGTGATGTTTTCCCCCCGGAAACCATCGCCCCGGGTAGCCCCGATAGCTAATTGACCATTAACATAGCTCAGAGCCACCGCCAGCCCATCAATCTTATGCTCACAGACGAAGTTGAATTGCTGCTTACCTGTTAGCTTTGAGGTTCGGGTATACCAGGCTAGTAGCTCTTCTTTAGAGAAAGCGTTACCTAAAGATAGTAGGGGAAAGTGGTGTTCTACCACACCGAAAGCCTCCACCGGGGCGGCGCCAACCCTCTGTGTCGGTGAGTCCGGGGTCAGGAACTGGGGATATTGCTCCTCCAGTTTCTTCAGCTCCCTCATTAACCCATCGTATTCGGCATCGCTAATCTCAGGGCTATCCAGCACATAATAACGATAGTTGTGATGGTTAATTTCTGCCCTTAGTTGCTCTATTTCCCCTTTTACCTTGTCTAAATCTTTCATTTTACCTCAATGCAAGGCTATTCTAACTATATTATAGTATATAGCTATGCCAAAGATAAATAATAAAGAAATTACCTATTAAAACACTATCCCCCTTACCCTCTTCCCCTTGTCAAGGAGAGAGGAAGAGATTTTAGAGAGGGGCGAAGCCCCTCTCTTACTTACCCTCCCCCTTCCCTTATTAAGGGAAGGGGGCTAGGGGGATAGGTTGCTAAATGACATCTAAAACCCCTTTCAACTGAGCTAGTTCAGATAGATGAGTGACAGTTCAAAGTATAAGAGTATCCTCCACTTTAGGTTGGGAGCAAGCCCTGGTTGTTCGTTTCATTGTGAGGAGCCTCTTCCTATTGTCATTGCGAGGCACAAAGTGCCGAAGCAATCTCCAGGAATGCCCGGGGATTGCCACGCCTTCGGCTCGCAATGACGAGGTAAGAAAACAATGTGTCACTAATCATATGAACGAGTACACCAACTTGAACCCTGGCTGGGTCATAAGGTAAACTGTAATGGTTAGTAGCTGTCCCCCATAGGTTTGATAGAAAGGGGCTGAGAAATCAAGCGTGGCTGAGATTCACCCCTTTCGGGGCGTGCATTATAATCAATCGCTGATTAAAGACCTGTCTACTGTTATCTGCCCTCCCTATGACATTATTACCCCTCAGTTGCAGCAGGAGCTTTATCACCGCAGTGAGTATAACTTTGTTCGACTGGAGCACAGCCGGGCATTACCCCAGGATACAGCTATCGGTAACCAGTATGCTCGTTCGTCAGCTACCCTGGAGCAATGGCTGAAGCAGGCTGTTCTTGAGGTTGATGAGGTGCCGGCTATCTACCTCCATGACCACTACTTTATCCATCAGGGAAAGCAGTATAGACGCCGGGGTATAATCCTCTGTGTTAGGCTGGAGGAATGGGATAGAATGGTGGTTCGCCCTCATGAGGGCACGCTAGCTGAGCCTAAGCATGACCGGGTAAGCCTGTTATGGGCACTCCAGGCTAATACCAGCCCAATTTTGACTCTGTTTGACGACCATGAACAGCAGGTCTCCTCCCTGTTAACCTCGACAGAGCCAACCAAGCCGGTAATTAGCTTAACCAGTGTTGGTGGGGAAAGCCATTATGTTTGGGCTATTACCCAGCCTGGGGTTATTAATCAGATATGTCACAGCCTGGCCCATCAGCCACTCTATATTGCCGATGGACATCACCGCTATGAGAGTGCTCTTACCTACCACCGTGAGAAGTGTGTCTGCTCCCCATTAGTCTCGGGAGATGAGCCATTCAATTTTGTCTTGATGGAGCTGGTAGATTTTTCTGACCCCGGGCTTATTATCCTCCCCCCCCACCGCCTGCTTCGTGGTAGGTCAAAATCAACTCTGGATGGGTTGATGGCTGAGTTAGAGCTGCTCTTTGAAATAGATAAATTGCCGTTGACTATGCCTGGTGTCTGGCAGCAAGTTGATGATTTATTGATGGAGGCAGACGGGATTAGGCTAATCCTTTTTGGCTTAACTACCGAGCAGCTTTTGATGCTGAGGCTGCGCGACTTTGATGCTGTTAGCCAGATGATGCCCTACTTTCATTCTGAGCTATACAAGAGGCTGGATGTTAGTATTGTTGACCATATCATACTGGAAAAGTTGCTGGGACTGAGTGATGAGGAGGCAATCCTTGACTATAGCTATGATAGGCTGGATGCCGTAAACAGGGTATTAGACCAGGAATACCAGCTAGCCTTTCTATTAAAGCCGATTACGCCCGCAGTGGTTAAAGCTATTGCTGATGCCGGTGACCGTATGCCCAGGAAATCAACCTACTTTTACCCTAAAGCGCCAGCCGGCTTAGTTTTCCATCGGCTGGTGTAGCCCCCTAACCTTCCCCTTACAGTTTTACCAGTTTGGCAGAATAGACATCAGGGATGGATAGTATTTGCTGTTGTTGCTCCTCGGGCAGTGGTTCATCCAGGGTTAATACGGCTAATGCTTGCCCCTTGGGTTTAAGGCGGCTTACATACATAGCGCTAATATTTATCTCGGCATCACCGGTTATCTTGCCTATCGTCCCCATCAGCCCGGGACGCTCTCGGTGTCCAATAAACAGGAAGTAAGCCCCTGAAGGCACAATATCAAGCCAGTAGTTATTAACCTGGATAATATGCGGTTCCCTGCGCATTACCGTAGTAGACACCATAGTAACTCCAATGTTGGTAGTGGCTTCTACAGTAATGAGGCTGGTATAGTTCTCACAGGTAGCTTCCTTTTGCTCCACCACTGTCAGACCTCGCTGGGCAGCTACTAGGTTAGCATTAACCAGGTTAACCCGTTCTTCACTTATCTCCTCAAGCAATCCTCCCAGAACAGTTGCCTTGAGAGCATTGGTATCATAATTGGAAATCTCACCATTATATTTAATCAGGATAGTGTTCATTTGCCCCTCAGCCAACTGGCTGACCAGCTTGCCGGTTATGGAAGCCGCCTTTATAAACGGTGCCAGCACTGATAGCGTTTCAGCCGGGATAAAGGGAGCATTAACCGAATACCTTGGTGGCTGTCCCTTAAATACATCAATAATTTGATTAGCCACATCCTTAGCTGCCGTAGCTTGAGCTTCAGTAGTTGAAGCGCCTAAATGGGGGGTGACAATTATGTTATCCTCTTCAAAGAGGACGCTCTTGGTAGTCGGTTCGGTAGGGAAGACATCAATGGCAGCACCTGCCACTCTTTTCTCCCTTACTGCCTTGGCTAGTGCTTCTTCATCAATTAGCCCGCCCCTGGAGCAGTTAATGATACGGGCTGTTGGTTTGACCAAAGCCAGCTCTTTAGCTTTCAGCAGTCTCTTGGTTGATGCTGTTAGCGGCAGGTGGAGGGTGATAAAGTCTGATTCCTTGAGCAATTGTTCTAAGGGAACAAGCTTCACCTGCAGGTTATTGGCATACTCAACGGAGATGAAGGGGTCATGGGCAATGAGCTTCATTTCTAGCCCGCGGGCGCGCCTGGCTACCTCTGAACCCACCTTACCTAATCCAATAATACCTAATGTCTTGTCTCTGACCTCAGTGCCCAAGAAATCACTCCGTCGCCATACCCCAGATTTGAGCACGGCATTAGCTTGGGGAATATTGCGGGCTGAGGCAAGTATAAGGGCAATGGTGTGCTCGGCTGCTGAGACAGTATTGGCAGTTGGGGCATTAACTACCATAATACCGTGTTGGGTTGCCTCTTCTACATCAATATTGTCTACACCAACGCCGGCTCTAGCAATAACCTGTAGCTTTTGCCCGGCTTCTATAACCTTGGCTGAGACCTTAGTCTGACTGCGCACTATCAGCGCTTCGTAATCGCCTATAATAGATATGAGTTCCTCTGGCTTTAGCCCTGGCTTAATATCTACCTGAGCATAGCTACGTAGAATATCTATACCTTCATTAGAAATAAGGTCAGCTACTAAAACCTTCATTTTTTATCTGGCACTCCTAAACCCTGCCTGCGGCAGTACTACCTTTAAAGCTGAGATTACTGCTTCAATGTCCCCTTCATTTACCCAGCCCAGGTGGCCAATGCGAAATATTTTGCCGGCTAATCTCTGTTGTCCCCCACTGAGCACAACCCGGTGTTCCTCCCTGAGAATGCGGAGCATCTTTTTAGTATCCAGCCCATCCGAAGCAGCTACAGCGGTAACCGTATTAGAGGCGTAACCCTCTTCGGCGAAAAGGGATAGCCCCAGCGATTTTACCCCATCTCGGGCTGCCTGCCCAACCCGGGCATGTCGGGCTATGATGTTAGCCAAACCTTCCCTTAGCATCATCTCCAGCGATACCGATAGCCCAAATATGATGGAAATGGCTGGTGTCCACGGCGTCTGCCCCTTCTCTAGGTAGCTCTTGGCTTTAGCAAAATCCCAGTAAAAGCGGGGCATCTTGGCTTTGGCTTGCGCCTGCCACCCTTCCTGGCTCAGGCTAACCATAACCAGACCAGGGGGAACCATCCACCCCTTCTGGGAACCAGTAACGGTAACATCGCAGTGCCAGTCATCTACCGGCAGGTTGATTGAGCTCATACTGCTGATGGCATCGACCAGTAGCAGTTTGCCAAATTCCTTTACTGCCGAGCTAATTGAAGCCAGGTCATTGGTAACGCCAGTGGAGGTTTCATTATGGGTGACCAGTACTGCCTTGATTTTTGGTTCAGCCTGGAGAGCCTGGCGAATAGTATCTACATCGGCTGCCTTGCCCCACTCAAAGCGAAGCGGGATTACCTCAGCCCCAAATTGCTCAGCAATGGCGGCAAAGCGCTCCCCAAAAACACCAATAGATACCGATAATACCTTATCCCCCGGAGATAGACTATTAACAATAACTGCCTCCAGGCCACCCGTCCCCGAACCGGTAAGTGTTACTACATCACCCTTGGTCTGAAACAATAATTTTAGCTTGGCTGTTACCTCATTTAGTATCTGCCCAAATTCCTCCCCCCGATGATTTATCATCTGCTTGGTCATCGCCTGAAGAATTTCCTCAGGGCAGGGGGTAGGTCCTGGAATGCGTAGATGCTCCATCTATCTCCTTCCTATTTTTATACTATATTCTATCAGTATTAATAACTTTAGCAAAGCGCCGTTTGCCTACTTTAATAACAGCGCCACTTTGAACCGGGGCTATGCGACTGGTTACCGTCTCGCCAGCTATAACAGTACCCCCCTGAGAAATCAGTCGGTTCGCCTCGCTGCGGCTTTCAGCCAGCCCTGTTGCTACCAGTAGTCGGCTAATGTCAATGTTCCAAGGTTCCGTTATATTGGGTGCTAGTTCAATAAAAGATATACGATGCTCTTTTATCTCCTCTGGCGCTTCCCCTTTTTGAAATACCTTAACAAAATGCTCCTCAGCTTCAGTAGCTGCCTTTTGATTGTAAAGCTGTGCCACAATCTCCCTGGCCAGCCGCTTCTTAACTGTCATCGGGTTAACCGCTTCCGCCTCAAGCCCTTGCCTGAATTCCTCCAGCTCCTCTTCAGCAACATCAGTCACCAATTCAAAATATTGCAGGATAAGGCTATCAGGAATAGACATCACCTTGCCATATATCTCCTCAGGTGGCTCATCAACACCAATATAGTTGCCCAGGCTTTTGCTCATCTTTTGACTACCATCGGTGCCGATGAGGAGAGGCACCAGTAAGATTTGCTGAGACTGCTGCCCAACTGTACCTTGAAGCTCCCTTCCCACCAATAAGTTAAACTTCTGGTCGGTGCCGCCAAACTCAACATCAGCTTGGATGGCTACCGAGTCATAGGCTTGGAGCAATGGGTAGAGTAGTTCAGTCATAGTAATAGGTCGCCCGGCACTATACCGGTTACTGAAATCCTCTCTGGCTAGTAGTTGGGCTATGGTAAACTTGCTGGTAAGCTGAATAATATCGCTGAGGCTAAATTTACCAAACCATTCACTCTGCCACCTCACCTCTGTCCTTTCCCTGTCAACTACCTTGAAGAACTGCTTCATATAGGTTTCAGCATTAGCCTGAACCTGCTCTTTGGACAGCATGGGGCGAGTGACAGATACCCCACTTGGGTCACCAATCTGAGCCGTCCAATCAGCCACGATGAGAACAACTTGATGCCCTAACTCCTGAAATTGGCGCAGCTTCCTCAGTGAAACCATGTGCCCCAGGTGGATATCGGGGAAACTGGGGTCAAAACCCTCTTTTAGCCGTAGTTTCTTGCCTGAGCCCAGTAGCTCTATCATCTCCTCTTCAACTATAATTTCAGCTACCCCTCGCTTTAGCAAGTGGTTTATATCCTGGCTGATTTTAGCTTTTTCTTTAGCATCCATGCTTAATTTCTACCCCGGATTTAGTATCGCCCTGCCTTGCTTTACATCCTCGGCTATCTGTTTCTTTAGCTCCTCAACTGAGTCAAATTGTCTCTCACCACGAAGTCGCTTAATAATATCAATTTTTAGCTTACGCCCATACAGCTCATTGCCGTAGTCAAGGATATGAACCTCTACGGTGCGTTGGTTGCCACCAAAAGTAGGGCGCTTACCAATATTGGTCATTGATTGGTAAGCCTTGTCATCAATATAAGCCCGGGTAGCATAAACCCCTTCGGCGGGGAGGGCTTGTTTTGGGCCTATATTTAGATTGGCTGTAGGAAAGCCTAACCCTAGCCCTCGCCCTGTCCCACTGATTACACGCCCGTGAAGGCTAAAGGGGCGACCTATTAGGTTAAGCACCCGTTTCATATCACCATCGGCTAGAGCCTTCCTGATGGCGGTACTACTTACTACCTCACCATTTATTATTATATGGGGTATTACAGTAACACTAAAGTTCATATCTTGCCCTAGCCTGCGAAGCACATCAGGCTTGCCTTCTCTATCCCGACCTAAGGCAAAGTCAGGTCCGATTAGCAGCCCACGCATCCTGAGGCATCTCTTTAGCAGACTAACAAATTGGCTGGCACTGAGCTGAGCTACCTCATCGGTGAAGGACAGGGTAATGATAGCATCAACACCTTCATTTTTGAGAAGATTGGTTCTTTGACCAAGGTCAGTCAGGAATGGTAGCTTGGTTCGGGGTGACAGCACCTCCTGGGGATGCTGGCGAAATGTTACCACCCCACCAAGCAACTCCTCCTGCCTGGCATGCTCCATTAGTTGTGAAATCAAGTATTTATGACCGAGGTGAACCCCGTCAAAAACCCCGATGGTTAGCGCCATATCTTTCTTAGGTAATAACTTGGCTAACTCTTCTTCTACTTGCATAATTCCTTCCCCTCAGCAGCAGGGCTGACAGGAATAACACTGAATAGCAAAGGATAAATAAAGGCGATTTACATAACCCTAGCTGAAGCAGTTTAATATTATCATAAGCCTATTTAATCGTCAATTACGCCAGTGTTATTAGCCCCCTTGTTCCCTTGGATAAACGACCTGGAGTACAGGTTGTTGACAGTTAACCATGAGCTGTGGTAAACTTACAAATTAGTGTCTTTTAGTTGATTAATTGAAGTTTAAACGTTCAATTTATCACTATGGCTTTTAATGGATGAGCTAAGGCTCATCCATTAAAATTGTATGGGTTAGGAGGCTGACCAATGCCTACAGTTAATCAGCTGGTTCGTAAGGGGCGTAAGAAGGTTATTAAGAAAACCAAAACGCCAGCATTGCGTCTTACTTACAATGCTTTAAAAAATAGGGTGCTGCAGGGAAAAGGCTCCCCTCAGAAGCGGGGGGTTTGTGTTCAGGTTAAGACTACCACCCCCAAGAAGCCTAATTCAGCACTGCGCAAAGTAGCTAGGGTGCGGTTAACCAATGGGATAGAGGTAACAGCTTATATCCCTGGGGAGGGACATGAGTTGCAGGAGCACTCCGTAGTCCTGATTCGCGGCGGGCGGGTGAAGGACTTACCCGGTGTTCGTTATCATATTATCCGAGGCGCACTGGATGCTAGCGGTGTCGTTAACCGCCGTCAGGGTCGTAGCAAGTATGGGACTAAGCGAGCCAAAGCCCTGGTTGAGAGCGCTTAGATACAGGAGGTAAAAAATGCCAAGGCGGGCTCAGGCTATAAAAAGAGAGATACCCCCTGATGCTAGGTATCACAATGTAACCCTGGCTAGGTTGATTAATAAGATAATGATGAAAGGCAAAAAAAGCACAGCCGAGAGGATTGTGTATAGTGCTCTACAAATTATAGACCAGCAGAAGTCAAAAGACCCGGTCAGTATTTTAGAGCAGGCGGTACGCAATGCCACCCCTCAACTTGAGGTAAAGCCACGCCGGGTGGGGGGTGCTACCTATCAGGTGCCAGTGGAGGTTCGCTCCGACCGAGCCCTGTCTCTAGCTATGCGCTGGCTGATAAAATCAGCCAGAGCTCGACCAGGTAAATCTATGGCAGAGAAGCTGGCTGCTGAACTTAGTAGTGCCTCAGAGGGGCAGGGGGCAACTATTAAAAAGCGCGATGAGACTCATAAAATGGCTGAAGCCAATAGAGCCTTTGCCCACTATAAATGGTGAGAAATCTCCATTAGTAATTCTAATATTATGCTAAAAAACTCAATATCAGTAAAGTTTAAGGTAGAGGATGGGACTGTGCCCAGAAGTTTCCCGTTAGACTCCATACGAAATATAGCTATTATTGCTCACATCGATGCCGGTAAGACCACTGTCACCGAAAGGATGCTGTATTATACTGGTCGCACCTATAGAATCGGTGAGGTGGATGAAGGCACAGCCGTCATGGATTGGATGGAGCAGGAAAGGGAGCGTGGTATTACTATCACCGCTGCCGCTACTACCTGCTATTGGCATGACCACCGCATCAATATTATTGATACCCCAGGCCATGTGGATTTTACTGCTGAGGTAGAGCGCTGCCTTAGAGTGTTGGATGGGGGGGTAGTGGTTTTCGATGCTGTGGCTGGGGTTGAAGCTCAATCTGAGGCAGTATGGCGACAGGCTAATAGATATCATGTGCCCCGGATTTGCTTCCTCAATAAGATGGATAGAGTCGGTGCTAATTTTAACCACAGTTTGTCTATGATTAAAGAGCGATTGAAAGCTAATCCATTACCCATACAATTGCCCTTAGGCAGTGGCGCCTCATATCAGGGCATTATTGACCTCGTGGAGAATAAGGCATGGAGCTTTGATGGCAACCCTGATTCAGAACCGGTGGAGGTAGCTATTCCTGAACCAGTCCGGGCAACCTGTACCAAATTTCGCCAGGAGCTTATTGAGAAATTGGCTGAGTGCGATGACCAGATTATGGTAGCTTATCTTGGGGGTGAAGATATAACCCCCCCTGAGTTAAAACTCGCCTTGAGAAGGGTAACCTTGGCTAATAAAGGGGTGCCCATTCTTTGCGGCAGCGCACTAAGAAATAAAGGCATTCGCTTATTACTTGACGCTATTATAAGCTATCTTCCCTCTCCATTGGATATGCCGCCGGTAAGGGCTACCGATACCAGGACAGGGGCTGAGGTTGCTCGTCTGGCTAAAGATGATGCCCCCTTTTCAGCCTTGGCCTTTAAGGCGGTTTCTGACCCATTCGTGGGCAGACTGGTCTATTTTAGAGTATATTCGGGCAGGGTGGAGGCAGGAGCCCAGATATTTAACTCAACTCGGGGCAAGAAGGAGCGCATTGGACGCCTATTATTAATGCATGCTAATCATCGTGAGGAGGTGGTTGAGGCTGACACCGGGGCTATTGTAGCTACACTGGGCCTTAAGAATACCTTCACCGGTGATACCCTGTGCCAGCACTCTCAACCGGTGCTTCTTGAATCTATCCGTTTCCCTGAGCCAGTGCTCTCTATCGCCGTTGAACCCAGAACTAGGGCTGAACAGGACAAATTAGGCGAAGCCCTGCAAAAACTGACCGAGGAGGACCCTACCTTCAAGGTAGATTACAGCGAGGAGACAGGACAAACTATTATCTCAGGTATGGGCGAGCTTCACTTGGAGGTTATAGTAGGTCGGTTGCTTAGTGAGTTTGGGGTGGGGGCAAAAGTGGGTACGCCACGGGTTGCCTATAAAGAGACTATTACTATGCCGGTACGAGTTGAAGGCAAATTTATTAGGCAAACTGGTGGCCATGGACAATATGGTCACGTCTGCCTTGAGCTTGAGCCTGTGGAACGGGGCACCGGTTTTCAATTTGTAGGCCGGGTTAAAAGCGGAGCTATACCAAAGAAATTCATCCCAGCAGTAGAAACCGGTATTAAAGAGGCTATGGGCAGTGGAGTATGGGCTGGCTACCCCTTGGTTGATATTAAAGCCACCCTTTATGATGGTAGTTATCATGAGGTTGACTCCTCGGAGTTAGCCTTTAAAATAGCCGGCTCAATGGCTCTAAAGAGCGGGGTCATTAAAGCCAAACCTATTCTTCTCGAGCCTATTATGAGGCTGGAGGTGGTTACCCCTGAGGAGTTTCTTGGTGATATAATAGGTGACCTCAATTCAAGGCGGGGACGCATTGAAGCCATCAACACACGCGGCGAAATATGTGCCATTAGTGCCTTTATACCATTAGCCGAGACCTTTGGCTATACCACTGTCATCAGGTCATTAACTCAGGGCAGAGCCACCCATTCTATGGAAGTTTATCAGTATCAGGAGCTACCGGCTGAATTGGTAGACCAGATTAAAACTATGGGGAGAAGATGAACTGTTGTCAAAACCTAAGTCTCTACTAAGGGAAGATTGAAGGGGCGAAGCCCCTTCAAAACCTGGCTTCCCCCTCCCTTTGAAAGGGAGGGGGATAAAGGGAGTAGGTTGGTAAATAATATATCCTTGAGATTATACTTAATGAGGTGAGCTCAGAAATTAACTGAAATTTTAAGGTGTTTTTATATGGCTAAGCAGAAGATTCGTATTAAACTAAAGAGCTTTGACCACAAGATACTTGACCAATCTGCCGAGCAGATTGTAGCTGCAGTAGAACGCACTGGAGCTGTTGTTTCCGGACCAGTGCCTCTGCCGACTCATATCCAGAAGTTCAGTGTCATTCGCTCCCCATTTATAGATAAAGACTCGCAGGAGCAGTTTGAAATCCGAACTCATAAACGCCTTATTTACATTGTGGAAACAACTTCTAAAACCATAGACGCCTTGGCTAGCCTCAACCTACCCTCGGGAGTTGAAATTGATATTAAAATATAGGGAGCTGGGATAAAGGAGTAAGCTTGGTGGACAATTTAGCCATCCAAGGAATTATTGGTAGAAAACTGGGCATGACCCAGATATTTAGAGACAATGGTGAAGAAGAAGCAGTAACTGCCATTGAGGCTGGCCCATGCGCTGTAACTCAGATTAAAACTGCGGCTAAGGATGGGTATAATGCCGTCCAGCTTGGATTTGGGGAAACTAAGCGACTTAACTCCCCTCGGCGGGGGCACCTCAAGGAGCTGGGACAGCTTAAATATCTCCGAGAATTCAGGGTGGACGATGCTGAAGCCATTAAGGTTGGAGACAGGATTGATGTTAGCCTGTTTAAGGTAGGTGACCTGGTTGATATTACCGGGGTGTCAAAGGGCAAGGGCTTTGCTGGCGTGGTAAAGCGCCATCACTTTGCCGGCGGCCCCAAAACACACGGGCAGTCAGACCGCCATCGTCACCCAGGCTCTATAGGTGCTGGCGCCTCTCCCGGTAGGGTGCTTAAAGGGACACGCATGGCAGGACATATGGGAAATGAGAAGGTAACGGTGCGTCATCTAGAGATATTTGAAGCCGACCCTGCCCGTAACCTGTTATTGGTTAAGGGGGCAGTATCCGGCGGCAGGAATGGGCTACTCCTAATAAAGAAATCAAGCGGGGGGAAGTAGGGAAGTGCAAGTTCCGGTTTATAGCCTTGCTGGGGAAGTAGTTAAGCATATTGAGATAAGTAATGAAGTTTTTGCCACCCCCTTTAATCAGGCGGTGGTGCACCAGGCAATGGTACGGCAGCGGGCAAATGCTCGTCAGGGAACGGCTAGCACTAAAACCCGTAGCGAGGTTTCTGGCAGTGCCGCTAAGCTGTTTCGGCAAAAGGGTACCGGTTCGGCTCGGGCTGGCAGCAAAAGGTCACCACTACGCCGCGGCGGTGGTATCACTTTTGGCCCTAAGCCGAGAAGCTATAGGCAGGCAATGCCTAAAAAAATGCGACGGCTAGCCCTGAGATGTGTCCTATCGGCAAAGGCTGGGGACGGAGAGTTAATGGTTTTGGAGCAACTAAAACTTGATGAGCCTGGAACTAAGGAGATGGTGCGGATTTTAACAGCACTGGGGGTGGATTCCTCAGCTCTTATCGCTACTGCTGAACCGGAGGAAAATGTGGTTAAATCGGCTCGTAACTTGGCAGGAATTAAGACAATTCCAGCTAATCTACTTAATGTAGTTGACATCCTTTCCTACAAGATGTTACTGATGACTGAGACTGCGGTGCGTAAAGTAGAACAGCTATGGGGCAAAAGTTATCTTAAAGGAGAAAGTAGTGCATCTCTACGAGGTGTTGCGCCGTCCGTTAATAACTGAGAAAAATACCGCCCTTCAACCTCAAGGGAAATACGCCTTTGAAGTAGCCAGGGAGGCTAACAAGTATCAGGTTAAACAGGCGGTGGAAAAGGCATTTAAGGTCAGGGTGGCTGCAGTTAATGTAATGACCGTACCTGGTAAGGAACGAAGGGTGGGGGGACGGGTGGTGCTGACTCAGCCCTGGAAGAAGGTGATTGTTACCCTCAAACCAGGGGATAAGATAGAATTTTTTGAAGGCGTTTAACAATAGGAAGGCTTGAAGGGGCGAAGCCCCTTCAAGAACTACAGGGTTTGGCTTGGGTTTATTAGCCCTGATTATCAGAGCAATGGCTGCGAAAAATTAAGGAGATTATATTAAGAAATGGCACTAAAGGTATATCGTCCAACCTCTCCCGGTAGGCGGGGTATGAGCGGCTCTACCTTTGAAGAAATAACCAAAGGCAAACCGGAGAAATCTCTCCTCCTGCCGCTTAAGAAAAGAGCTGGGCGTAACAATCAGGGCAGAATAACGGTTCGTCATCGCGGTGGAGGGGCGAAACGGAGGCTCCGCTTGCTAGATTTTAAACGGGACAAGATTGGTGTTCCCGGTAGAGTGGCAGCTATTGAATATGACCCCAACCGCTCAGCCCGTATTGCCCTCGTTTACTATGCTGATGGGGACAAACGTTACATCCTTGCCCCCTTAGGCCTTAGTGTCGGCGATACCATAAAGTCAGGTGGTGATGCCGAAGTAAAGCCAGGCAATACCTTACCCTTAAACCTAATCCCAAGTGGCACTTTAATCCACAATATTGAGTTAATCAGGGGGAGGGGAGGCCAGCTGGTGCGCAGTGCTGGGGTTGCCGCTCAACTCATGGTAAAAGAGGGTGACTATGCCCTCGTCCGATTACCCTCCAGCGAGATGCGGCGTATTCGCAGCGATTGCTTCGCTACTATCGGCCAGGTGGGGAATGTTGACCATCAGAGTATTAAGCTGGGCAAGGCAGGGCGTAAGCGGTGGCTGGGCTGGCGACCAACGGTGAGGGGCTCAGCTATGAGCCCGCGTGACCACCCTCATGGGGGTGGCGAAGGCAGGTCACCAATAGGCATGCCCGGACCTAAAACACCATGGGGAAAGCCAGCCTTAGGCTATAGAACACGTAAACCAAAGGCTTCAGATAAGATGATTGTTAAACGAAGAGAGAAGTAAATATGTCAAGATCAACCAAAAAGGGTCCAGCCATTGATGCCAAACTACTGGAGAAGGTGGAGACGCTCAACCGTACTGGTCAGAAGGCAATAATAAAAACTTGGTCACGTTCATCTACCATCCTGCCTCAGATGGTAGGGCTTACTATCGGGGTGCACGATGGCAGAAGACATGTGCCTATATTCATCAATGAAAATATGGTGGGGCACAAGTTGGGCGAGTTTGCCTTAACTCGAACCTTTAGAGGTCACACCTCTAGGGCAGAAAAGACTACTCTGGTAAGAAAGAGAAAGTAACAATAAAATGGAAGTAAGGGCAGTGGCTAAGGACACCGGTATATCACCGCGTAAAGTCCGCCGGCTAGTAGATATGGTACGGGGCAAGAAGGTGGATGAGGCGCTAGCTATACTCAGGTTTACGCCTATACCAGCCGCTAAAGTTGTAGCCAAGGTGGTGAAATCAGCAGCAGCTAGTGCTGAGAACAATTTCCAGATGTCGACTTCAGATTTGAAGATTGTTAAAATCTTTGCTGATGAGGCACGAACCCTGAAGAGGTTTCGCCCCCGGGCTCGTGGACGATCTAGCTCTATCCATAAACGTTCTAGTCATATTACGGTTATTGTTACCGAGCAGGAGGGTTAATGGGACGTAAAGTTCATCCTATGGGCTTTAGAATTGGCATCATACGTGATTGGCAAGCAAGGTGGTATGCTGATAAGCACTATGCAAACTTTTTGCATGCCGACCTGAAGCTTCGGCAGGCTATTCAATCCAAATACAGCGAAGCTGGTATCTCCCTTTTGGAGATTGACCGCCAGGCAAATAAGGTAACGGTAACTATCCATACCTCCCGCCCTGGCATTGTCATCGGCCGGGGAGGCCAGCGGGTTGATGAAATGAGACAGCACCTTGAAAGCCTTGTTGGCAAAGGAATTCAACTGAATATTCAGGAGATTCGGCAGCCTGAGCTTGATGCTTATTTAGTAGCTAGGGTGGTAGCTGAGCAGATTGAACGCCGTATTGCTTACCGCAGGGCGATTAAACAGTCAATGTTTCGCACTATGCAAGCTGGGGCTAAGGGAGTGAAAATCAGTTGTGCCGGCAGGTTAGGCGGCGTTGAAATAGCTCGCCGTGAGACTATGCACCAGGGGCAGGTGCCCTTGCATACACTGCGGGCTGATATTGATTATGGCTTTACCGAGGCGCATACCACCCTAGGTCGGATTGGGGTGAAGGTGTGGATTTATAAAGGTGACATCCTCCCCGAACCTAAGGTGGTGGAGGTTGAGGAGAAGCCTGCCGAACTAATACCCACCAGCCCCGAAGCAAAGACTGAGCCAGCGGATAAAAGCCCCGAGCCGGCACAGCCTGCCCCCACCCAGCCAGAGGAGAAAGATGTTACAACCCAAGCGAGTGAAATACCGCAAGAGCCATAAAGGACACCGCCGGGGGAAAGCCCAGGCGGGAAATACATTGGTTTTTGGCGATTTTGGCTTACAGGCACTACAGTCTGCCTGGATTACTAGCCGCCAAATTGAAGCGGCACGACGAACTATTACCCGTTATGTTCGCCGTGGCGGGAATGTGTGGATACGAATTTTCCCTGATAAACCAGTTACCAAAAAGCCGGCTGAGACCCGTATGGGTGGCGGTAAAGGCGCCCCAGACCATTGGGTAGCCGTGGTTAAACCGGGGAGAATGCTATTTGAACTGGGCGGCGTCAGCGAGGAGGTGGCTAAAGGGGCAATGCGCCTTGCTACCTACAAACTGCCTATAGATGTCAGGTTTGTGCTCAGAAAAACTACTGTGGCTGTCGGTAACAATTCTGTAACCAGGGAGCTGGCTCAAGTTGAAGGTTAAGGAAATTCAAACTCTCAAAACTGAGGAACTGGTAAAGCAACTGGAGGCAGCTCATCACGAGCTTTTTGACCTTCGCTTTCGCTTGTCCACCAGACAGTTGGTAAACCACCGCGAAATTCGGAGAGTTAAAAGGAAGATTGCTAGACTAAAGACCATAATCAGGGAAAGGGAGTTAGGCATAGTGCATCCCGGGAAATCTTAGATTTCCCCAAGAATTCGCTAAGGTAGGTTTTAACCCTATGGAGACGAAGCATAAAACTAGGTTTGGCCGTGTGGCCAGTAATAAGATGGATAAGACTGTGGTTGTCGCTGTGGAAACACCTAAGCGCCATCGGCTATATAAGAAGACAATCAGGAGAGTGGTCAAGTATAAGGCGCACGATGAAAAAAATGAGTGTAAGCCAGGAGATACGGTGAGGATTATTGAGACTCGCCCCCTCTCAGGGCAGAAACGGTGGCGGGTAGCTGAGATAGTAACCACGGCGGAAGTAGTGGAAGTTCAACCTAAGGAAATAGCCTGAAACTACTTTTTAGGTTAGGATAACATGATAAAATCTTATACCAGGCTTAAGGTAGCCGACAATACCGGTGCTCGACAGCTCATGTGCATCAGCCTGTTGGGCAGCACGGGGAAGAAATATGGTCGAGTGGGTGATGTTATAGTGGCTTCAGTCAAACGGGCAACGCCAATGGCAGTGGTCAAGAAGGGAGATGTGGTCAGAGCGGTCATCGTTCGTTGCGCTCAGCCATATCGGCGCCCTGATGGCTCTTATATTAGGTTTGATGAAAATGCGGCTGTGATTCTCACCGATAAAAATAACCCTAAAGGAACCCGAATATTTGGAGCCGTAGCCAGGGAACTGAGAGAAAAAAACTTTACCAAGATTATATCCCTGGCACCCGAGGTTTTGTGAGGCAGATGGGCGATGAAGATTAGAAAGAATGATACTGTGCTGGTTATCGCCGGTAAGGATAAGGGTAAAAAGGGCAAGGTGCGCTTTGCCTACCCCAAAGATGAACGTCTGCTAGTGGAAGGTGTCAATTTTATCAAAAAGCACGCTAGGGCAATGGGAAGGGTTAGGCAGGCAGGCATAATAGAGCGCGAGGTACCAATTCGTGTGTCGGATGTTATGCTACTGTGCGCTAAGTGTAATCATCCTGCCCGGGTTGGTTTCCGCTTCCTGGAGGACGGCAGGAAGGTTCGGGTCTGTCGCTCTTGCCACGAGGTAATTGATTAAATGTCACGATTAAAGGAAATGTGCAAAAAAGAGATTACCCCCAAGCTAATGAAGCTTTATGGGTATAAGAACATAATGGAAGTACCACGCCTGGAAAAGATGGTGCTTAACATTGGCTTAGGCGAGGCAATTCAGAATGACAAGGCTCTGGAAGCGGCTGAGAAGGACTTAACTGCTATTTCGGGGCAGCACCCGGTAACTACCCGCGCCAAGAAATCCATCGCTGCCTTTAGACTGAGGTCAGGAATGCTTATTGGTTTAAAGGTAACCCTGCGCGGGGAGCGCATGTATGACTTCTTTGACAAACTGGTAAATGCTGTCTTACCCCGTATGCGCGAATTCCAGGGGCTTTCCCCAAACTCCTTTGATGGCCGGGGCAACTATACCTTGGGGCTTAAGGAGCAAACTATCTTCCCTGAAATAGATTATGATAAGATAGATAAGCTACGGGGGCTGGAAATATCAATTATCACTAGCGCCAGAACAGATGAGGAAGGTAAACATCTGCTGGAATTATTAGGCATGCCTTTTGCTAAGGATTGAGGTAGGAATGGCAAAGAAGTCAAAAATTATAAGCTCGGAGCGCCCTGCCAAATATAGGGTGCAGCAGCATAATCGCTGTTACTTATGTGGCCGACCTCGCGCCTATATCCGTAAGTTTGGCTTGTGTCGTATTTGTTTTCGTAAACTGGCTCTCGCCGGCCAGATTCCCGGCGTGAGAAAATCAAGCTGGTAACTAAATATTATAAAATAACTATGGACTGAGGGGGTAAAGGTGACTGTCTCTGACCCAATATCTGACATGCTAACCCAAATACGTAATGCCATTATGGTGAGGCGTGACTCTGTGCTGATACCTGCCTCTAGGTTAAAACTATCTATTGCTAGAATCCTTAAAGGAGAGGGCTTCATTAGCGATTACGAGGTGGTTAGGGGCAAGCCACACCGAATAATTAAGATTCATCTCAAATATGGCGATAAAAACCAGCCCATCCTTTCTGGATTGGAACGAGTAAGTAAACCCGGACTGAGGGTATATGTTCAGCAGAAAGAAATCCCTCGCCCTTATGGTGGCTTGGGTATTGCTATTGTTTCTACAGCTAAGGGCGTGATGACCGGACAGCAAGCTTGGCGCCGCGGGATTGGCGGTGAACTTTTATGCTATGTGTGGTAACTAAATCTGGGAGATATATATGTCTAGGGTAGGGCGGATGCCTATAACTCTACCACAGGGTGTGGTAGTGAATATTGAAAAGAATGAGGTTACTGTAACCGGACCTAGAGGGGAACTTTGTCACCATTTCGACCCCGCTATGTCTATTACCCTGAACGATAATATCCTGGTAGTGTCGCGACCCAGCGATAGCAGGGTGCATCGTTCCTTACACGGCCTGACCCGCAGCCTTTTAGCTAATGCGGTGCAGGGAGTAACCAGCGGCTTTGAAAAAACCCTTGAAATAGTGGGCGTGGGCTATCGGGTTGATAAAACCGGGGATAAACTCATAATCCGAGTCGGATACTCACACCCTGTGGAGGTATCGCCTTTGTCAGGTGTATCCCTGGCTGTGGATGGAACAAATCGCATTAAGGTTACCGGGAATAACAAGGAACTGGTTGGCGAGATGGCAGCTAAAATTCGGGCTATTCGCCCCCCTGATGCCTACAAAGGTAAGGGTATTAGATACGCCGGGGAGATGATTCACCTTAAACCAGGCAAGGCAGGTAAGGCTATAGGCCAGAGGAAATAATGACAAAAAATGAGTCAGGGCTAGCTCGTCATAGAAGACATGCCCGTGTCAGAGCCAAGGTGGTAGGTACCACCACCAGACCCCGCTTATGTGTTTTCCGTAGCTTGAACCATATTTATGCTCAGGTTATTGATGACTCACGAGGGCATACTCTAACCTATGCCTCAACCCTTGACCCCGAAATAAGAGGTCAGGCAGATGGCAAAGTAAAGACGGCTAAGGCTGAGCTCGTCGGCTCTCTGGTAGCTAAGCGAGCCTTGAGTGAAGGAATAAGTCAGGTGGTTTTTGACCGTGGTGGATACAAATACCACGGCAGAGTTAAAGCACTGGCTGAGGCAACTCGGCAAGGGGGACTAAAATTCTAAATCGTGCAAGCTTAAAGGGGCACCCAGCCCCGTCAACAACTATCCTCCCCCCTCCCCTTCAAAGGAGAGTCAAAGAGAGGCGAAGCCTCTCTTATATAACCTATTTCCCCCTCCCTTATGAAGGGAGGGGGATAAAGGGGGTGGGTTGATAAACAATCTCAAGATAGACCCAACAGAACTGGTATTGACTGACAAGCTGCTCTTTATTAATCGCGTGTCTAAGGTGGTGAAAGGGGGAAAACGCCTCAGTTTTAGCGCCTTGGTGGTAACTGGGGATGGTAATGGGCATGTAGGCATCGGCGTGGGTAAGGCTAAGGAAGTGCCAGCGGCAATTAGCAAGGCTAGCGCTACGGCTAAAAAGAATTTGATTAAAGTCCCCCTAGCTGGGGTTACTATTCCCCATGAAATTGAGGTTAAATTTGGTGCCACCAGAGTCTTGCTAAAACCAGCAGCACCAGGCACCGGTATCATTGCCGGGAGTAGTGCCCGAGCTGTCCTTGAAGCAGCCGGAGTTAAGGATATCCTGGCTAAATCGCTGGGTAGCTCTAACCGTATTAATATGGCTAAGGCAGCTATGCTCGCCCTTAGCCAGCTTAAAGACCGACAACAGGCGTTAGCCAGGCGCAAGCCAGTCCCTGAAGTTGAGGAGACAGTATCTAATGACTGAACTGCGTATCACCTGGGTTAAAAGCGGCATTGGCTACGCTGAGGACCAGAAGAGAACCCTGAAGGCTCTCGGTTTTAGTCGGCTGAATCAAAGTGTTACCCATGGTGACTGTGCCTCAATTCGGGGTATGATTACCAAGGTGAGACATCTAGTCAAAGTGGAGGAAGTAAGCTCATGAGGCAGGATGAACTCTCCCCAGCCCCTGGCTCTAAAAAGAGCAGGAAGCGAGTGGGTCGGGGGGATGGTAGTGGGCATGGCACCTATTCAGGGCGGGGTTGTAAAGGACAAAAATCCCGTTCTGGCTACAGGATGAGCCGCGGCTTTGAAGGCGGGCAACTCCCCCTGATTAGACGCTTACCGCGAAAGCGCGGTTTCACCAATATTTTTAGGATAGAATATAACATTGTTAATCTGGATAAACTTAACCTGTTTGAGGCGGAGAGTGAGGTAACACCAGAAACATTGGTAGCAGCTGGTGTGGTGAAATCCCTACGGCGCCCAATCAAGATTCTGGCTGGGGGTAATATCGCTCACCCCCTTGTAGTAAGAGCAAACAAATTCTCCACTGCCGCTAAAGCTAAGATTGAGGCAGTAGGAGGCAAGGCGGAGGAGGTCGAGTATGCAGCAAAGGCAGGCTAGACCCCGACTTATTCAGGCGATGGTTGACGCCTTCAGACTGCCCGATTTAAGGCGTCGGATTCTGTTAACCATCGGCATTTTGGCAGTCTTCCGCTTTGTGGCTCATGTGCCCCTCCCCGGGGTCGACCCCGAGGCATTGCAGCTGCTATTTGACCGCAACGCCATGCTGGGCATGCTTGACATGTTTAGCGGTGGGGCTATGAGATACTTCAGTGTGGCAGCCATGGGAGTCTATCCCTATATTACGGCGTCAATTATTATGATGCTACTGGTGCCTGTTATCCCACGCCTGCAAGCCATCTCCCGGGAAGGGGAGACGGGGAGGAATAAGATTAATCGGATTACCCACTGGCTCACCGTGCCTATGGCAGCCCTCGCCGGCTATGGACAGTTAGTCCTGCTTCAGCGTGAGGGCGCGGTTAGTAGCACTACAGTTCTATCCACCGTAGCCATAGTCCTATCACTAACCGCCGGCACTATGTTTTGTGTCTGGCTGGGTGAACTCATTACCGAATACGGAATCGGTAACGGTATATCTATAATAATCTTTGGTGGCATCGTCGCTGGCTTACCAGAAATGGTTGGTCGTGGTTTCTTGGCTCAGGAAAACTTCGGCGGTTTAGCCGTTTATATTCTTATTGCCTTAGCCACTACCGTCCTTATCGTTATCTTTACTGAGGCACACCGCCGCATCCCGGTTCAATACGCTCGCAGCGTCTTTCGCGGTGGTCGTATGTATAAACAGTCAGGTTCAACCCATGTTCCACTGCGGGTAAATACCGCCGGGATGATACCCCTTATCTTTGCTATGTCAATAGTAATCTTCCCTAGTATGATAGCCAGTTATTTTGCCAACCCGGCTGAACCTAATATAGCTAACTCTATTATGAACCTGTTTGACCCTAGTGCAGCCCTGCCTATGGGCCTATTTTACTGGGGACTGTATTTCCTGCTGGTAGTTGCCTTCACCTTCTTTTATACTATGGTGGTTTTTCAGCAGCAGGATTTGCCTGGCACCCTCCAGAGGCAGGGAGGATTTATCCCTGGGGTTCGACCCGGCCGCCTCACTGCTAACTACCTTAACCAGGTCATTAAGCGCCTTACTTGGGGAGGAGCTTTCTTCCTGGCTGTGGTGGCGATAATGCCCTTCCTCATGCGGGAGATTACCAATGTTCAGGTGATACAGCTATCCAGCATGGGTATGCTTATCGTAGTTGGTGTCGTCTTGGATACTATGAAGCAGCTAGAGGCGCAGCTGGTAATGCGACGCTATGAAGGCTTTATCAAATAGGAGTAAAAGGTGTATATTATTTTTCTGGGGGCTCCCGGAGCCGGCAAGGGAACACAGGCAGCCAACGTAGCTCACCAGCTGAATCTGGTGCATATTGCTACTGGCGACCTGTTTCGGCAGGCAGTAGAGCAGGGAACCGAACTGGGAATGCAGGCAAAGTCTTATATGGAAAAAGGAATTCTAGGCCCCGATGAGCTAACAATACAGATGGTTCTGGAGCGTATGTCGGCTCCAGATTGCCAACCTGGGGTAGTTTTTGATGGCTTCCCCAGGAATATAAAGCAGGCTGAGGTATTAGATGAAGCCCTAGCCAGGCAGGCTAAGGCTATAGATGGGGTGGTATATATCAAGGTCTCTGAAGAGGAGATACTCAAGCGACTCAGTGGGCGTTGGATTTGTCGCCAGTGCCAGACACCCTATCACTCGCAGAACTCTCCCCCCAGGGTTTGGGGTAAATGTGACCGGTGTGGTGGTGAGCTATACCAGCGCCCTGACGATACTGTTGAAACAATTAAAAAGCGGTTACAGGTATATTTTGCTCAGACGGCTCCCCTTATTAGCTATTATACCCAGGCCGGTAAACTGCTGGAGGTAGATGGAGAGGGGGGTGTGGATGAGGTGGGCAGGAGAGTAATTCTAGCCCTTCGTGGGGTTGTAACTAGATGAGCATAATTATTAAGTCTGACCGGGAGATTGCCGCTATGCGGCAATCCGGTAGAATTGTGGCTACCATACTGGGAGTGTTGACTAGGCAGGTGAGACCAGGCATGAAAACTGGAGAGTTGGATATCATCACAGCCAGGGAGTTAGACAGGCTGGGGGCTAAACCTTCATTTAAGGGATATCATGGATTTCCAGCTAACCTCTGTGTCTCAGTAAATAGTGAGGTAGTGCATGGGATTCCTGGAGAGCGGATTTTAAACGAGGGCGATATAGTATCCCTCGACTTTGGGGCAATTTTTATGGGTTTCCAGGGTGACGCTGCGGTAACGGTAGGTGTCGGAGAGATTAGCCCGCAGGCAAGGCAACTTATAGCCACAACTGAGGCTACTCTAAAAGCTGGCATCGCTGCCGCTCATCCCACGGCAAGATTGGGCGATATCTCAGCCGCTATCCAGGATTGTGCTGAGTCAAGAGGCTTTTCCGTAGTGCGTGAGTATGCCGGGCATGGCATTGGCCGAGAAATGCACGAAGAACCACAAATACCCAACTTCGGCCTGCCAGGAACAGGACCACAACTGAAGAAAGGCATGGTCCTTGCCTTGGAACCTATGGTAAATGCTGGTGATTGGCATACCCGGCTTGGCGATGACCACTGGACAGTATATACTGCTGATGGCAGTCTTTCAGCACACTTTGAGCATACCATCGCTATTACTGATGGTGAACCGGAGGTGCTTACTATTGTATAGGGAAGGAGTCTATGCCTAAAAAAGAGGCTATTGAGGTCGAGGGGACAATAGTAGAGGCTTTACCTAATGGTATGTTTCGTGTTGAGCTGCCCAACGGGCATAAGGTATTGGCTCACATTTCGGGTAAGATAAGAACCCATTACATCAGAATCTTGCTCGGTGATAAGGTGCTGATAGAACTTTCTCCTTATGACCTGAGTCGAGGTAGGATTACCTATCGGCTAAAATAATGAGGATTTATTATGAAGGTTAAAGCTTCAGTTAAAGTTAGATGTGAAAAATGTAGGGTGGTGAAGCGACGAGGAGTACTCAGGGTTATTTGCTCTAACCCTAGGCATAAGCAGAGGCAGGGTTAACTATCTATTGACCACGGAGGAAATTTATGGCACGTATAGCTGGGGTAGATATACCTCGAAATAAGCAAATTTGGGTTTCACTACAGTATATCTACGGCATCGGTCCTACCTTGAGCCGCAGGATTCTGGCTCAGACTGGTATCAACGCTGAGGTTAAAGCCGGCGACCTCACCGAAGAGGAGGTTAATCGCCTCCGCGAGCTTATCGACCGGGAGCATAAGGTTGAGGGAGAGCTTAGAAAAGAGGTTACCTTTAATATCAAGCGCCTCATTGATATTGGTAGCTATCGGGGTATCAGGCATCGTCATAACTTGCCAGCCAGAGGGCAAAGGACACGAACCAATGCCCGCACTAGGCGTGGTTTCCGTAAGACAGTAGCCGGTAGAGGCCAGAGGCGTGGTATGGCTAAGAAGTAATTTAACTTAACATAACATGTAAAACAATTCAAAGCTAATCAGATAGGAATTGTTTCCCGAAAATTAATTTAGGAGATTACAATGCCCAAAAAACGAACTAAGGTAAAAAGGCGGGAGCGTAAGTCCATTCCTGTGGGGAGAGCTTACATTCAATCTACCTTTAATAATACTATGGTCACGCTCACCGACCTTCAGGGGAATGTTATTGCTTGGGGAAGCTCGGGGACAGCCGGGTTTAAGGGCTCGCGCAAAGGCACTCCCTATGCCGCTCAAGTGGCAGCTCATGATGCAGCCCGGAGAGCCATGGAGCACGGCTTACGCCAAATAGAGGTCTATGTTAAAGGCCCCGGTAGCGGGCGTGAGGCAGCTATTCGCTCCCTCCAAAGTTCAGGGCTTTATATTACTGGCATCAGGGATGTAACTCCCATCCCCCATAATGGTTGTCGCCCTCCTAAAAGAAGGCGAGTGTAGAGGACAGAAAAATGGCAAGATATACCGCATCAGTTTGCCGATTATGCCGCCGTAGTGGTGAGAAACTGGGACTCAAAGGTAGTCGGTGTCTTACTGCTAAATGCCCTATAGACAAGCGAGGGAAACCTCAGGGGCGGCAGCTTGGTCGGCGTAGGCTTTCCGACCGAGGTCTTCAATTGAGGGAAAAGCAGAAAGCCCGCTATACCTATGGAATCCTGGAGAGACAATTTAGGCGCTTTTTTACTCAAGCTGAGAGGCAGTCAGGTATCACCGGCGACAATTTACTAGTGCTGATGGAAAAGCGACTTGATAATGTAGTATATCGTTTAGGATTCGCTGACTCCCGCTCTCAAGCTCGTCAACTAGTTCAACATGGGCATCTTATGCTCAATGGGCACAAGACTGACATACCCTCTTGCCTGGTCAAAGAAGGTGACACCATTAGTTGGAAGCAGAGCAGTACCAAAACTGAGTACTATAAACAACTGATTCAGAACATTGAAGCTAAGTCTGTTTTGAGTTGGTTGAGCTTGGATAGGCAGAACCTTGTTGGTCAGGTTTTATCTCTGCCTATCCCTGGGGATATTGATGCCAAATTTGAGGGGAAGAGTATAGTTGAATACTATTCCCGCTAAATTAACTGATGGGGAGGTAGCATTTTGTCTCGCCTAGCAATACCTGAAATCGAGTGTGTTGAAAGTAGAGATAACTATGGGCGATTTTTAGCCGAGCCCTTGGAAAAAGGATTTGGTGTTACTCTGGGTAATGCCTTGCGACGAGTGTTGCTTGGTTATCTTCCTGGAGCAGCAGTGACCCGAGTTAAGATTGACGGGATTCAACACGAATTCTCTCCTATCCCTTACGTTAAGGAGGACACCATAGAGTTTTTACTCAATGTTAAAGCGTTGAGGTTAAAACCCATTTCCGGTCACCCCGGTAAATTAATACTGGATGTGGAGGGGGAGGGGCAAGTTTGCGCTGCTGACATTAAACCATCGGCTGATTTTGAAATTGCTAACCCTGACCTTTATCTAGCTACCTTAGACTCACCTGAAGCCAGACTCTATGCAGAGTTTGATGTGGAACTGGCTGAGGGTTACAGGGAGGCTGAGTCTAGTGATAGCCTGCCCATCGGGGTGATTCCTGTGGATGCTATCTTGTCTCCAATACGCAAGGTTAATTTTACCATTGAGCCAACTCATGCTGGCCGAGAGATCAACCGTGAGCGGTTGTATCTGGAGGTCTGGACAGACAGCACTATATCACCTGTAGATGCAGTTAGCCTTGGTGCTGATATCTTGGTACAGCAGCTATCCCCATTTGTCAATTACGCCAGGATTTCTCAGGCGGAGGTGAAAGAGAAGCCTCTCCGCTTACTTATCCCTGATGAGCAATATAATATGCCTGTGGAGCAACTGGACCTATCAGTGCGCACCATGAATTGCTTACGGCGCGCTGGTATCACTACTGTGGGGGAACTCATAGGCAAAGGTGAGAAGGAGTTGCTTTCACTACGAAACTTTGGCCAGAAGTCTAAACAAGAGATAGAGGAGCGCTTTAAGGCAATAGGGTTGTCCCTTACTCCTCAGCCTGAAGAGTCGACCCCACGAACTGAAGAGGGGACGGAAGAAGAAGAGTCCGCTCAGCCGGAAAGGGTAACAGCTTTACCCGCAGGAGAAATGGGTGAGGAGACTGGAAGCGCGGCTGAGAGCCGGGCGGAGACGGGTGACAGTCAACTTGCGGAATGACAATGGTAATAGGCCATAGAGGGTGTAGACAACATGAGGCATAAAGTAGCTGGTAGAAAATTAGGCAGAACTACAAGTCATAGGAAGGCGATGTATCGTAACTTGGTGACTGACCTTTTAGGCTATGAAAAGATTATTACTACTGAGGCTAAAGCTAAGGAAGTGCGTGGCCTAGCTGAGAAAATGATTACCTTGGGTAAGGAGGGTGGACTTCACTCCCGCCGCCAGGCACTGGCATTTATTATAGACGAAAAGGTGGCTGAGAAGGTATTTACTGAACTTGCCTCAAGGTATGCCGAGCGCCCAGGTGGCTATACTCGTATCACTAAGTTAGGACCTAGGTTAGGTGATGGGGCGGCTATGGTTCAGTTTGAGTTGGTAAAGTAGATGAGGACTGTCAGCTTGGCAACAACTACCAGGATTGTATTAATTATGGAATATGATGGCACACACTATCATGGCTTCCAGTTACAGGATGGTCTGCCCACTATTCAAGGGGAGGTGGAGAAAGCGCTGTGGGAGCTTACTAGACAAAGGACTCGGCTGGCGGCGGCTAGTCGAACTGATGCTGGAGTTTATGCTAGGGGACAGGTGGTCAGTTTTAGGACTAGGTCGCCTCTCCCCCCGCAGACATTTGTTGCCGGGCTAAACTACTATTTACCTAGGGATATTGCGATTAAGACGGCATATAGAGTAGATGATTCTTTTAATGTTAGGCGCGGTGCTCTTAGCCGTGAATATAACTACTATATACTGAATAGCTTAACCCGGTCTCCACTCAACAGAGGCTTTTCTTCCCTTGTTGCTGGGCATCTGGATATTGAAGCTATGAATCGGGCGTGTCAGGCTCTGGTTGGGGAGCATGACTTTACCTCATTTGCCAGCAGCATCGGGGTTGGAAGAAGGAACACGAGGCGCAGGGTATATAAAGCGGGAGTGGAGAAGGCTGGGGAATTGGTTATATTCAATATGGTGGCTAACTCCTTCTTACCTCATCAGGTGCGCAACACGGTAGGTGTCTTAATTAGAGTCGGTTTAGCTAAGATGAGCATTGACGAGTTTTGTAGTATAATTGAGACGAAAAAACCTAGTCTGGCTGGACCAACTGCTCCTGCTTGTGGGCTGTGCCTTATGCGGGTGAATTATTTATGCCCCTTTGAGGGGGAATTACAATGAAAACCTATAGCACTAATGCCTCTGATATTAAGCGGGAGTGGCATGTTATTGATGCCTCAGGCAAAGTTTTAGGTAGGCTAGCCACTCAAGTTGCTAGCTTACTTATGGGCAAGCACAAACCAATATTCAGCCGTAATCTGGATGTAGGCGATTTTGTTGTCATTATTAATGCCGACAAAATTCGTGTTACTGGCAATAAGGCTAAGCAGAAGCTCTATTATCGGCATTCAGGATATCCCGGGGGATTTAAAAGCATCAGTTTGGAGAAAATGATGCAGACTAATCCTACCCGGGTGATTGAGTATGCTGTCAAGGGCATGTTGCCTCATACTCGGCTGGGGGCTAGCATGAAGAAAAAGCTTAAGGTCTATGCTGGTGATACCCACCCCCATCTGGCTCAGGTGAAGGCTAGCTCAAAAGAAATTTTAGAGGAGTGAGGTTGGAAAAGCAAACCTATTTTTACGGGACAGGCAGACGCAAGACAGCAGTGGCTCGGGTAAGACTATTTGCGGGAGATGGCGCTATTATTATAAATGGTGTGCCTTACGAGGAACTGTTACCCCGCCTTGAGCATCGCCAGACAATACTGCGACCCCTTTTAGTTACTGATAGTATCAGTAAGTATAATGCTGTGGTTAAGGTAGCTGGGGGTGGCATCTCGGGACAGAGCGGTGCCATCTCTCATGGTATTGCTCGCGCCCTGGTAAGAGCCGATGACGGACTCAAACCCTTACTACGCAAGTACGGACTGCTTACCCGTGATGCTCGGGCTAAGGAAAGAAAGAAGGCTGGTCTCAAGCGGGCTCGCAAGGCTCCTCAATACACCAAGCGGTAAAAGTCCTATTGAGCAGTAAGAATCGCTTTTTATCTGTAACAAGCTGTCCTTTAAGTAATCTACGGCTTTTTAGTGGACAAAAAGTCAGATGATTCCCCAGTCTTTGTAGCCCTGCTGGATGATGGATAAATACTCCATTGAAGGCTTGGTTTCTTCGGCTTGCCGAGTATTGGTGTAAGTTATAGCTTCTACAGGCTCACCATCTTCATTATTGACTATAACATTTAACCGTTGATAATCGCTGCCTTCATATCTATCTAACCGTTTTAGGCATTCTTCTGAGACTTCATAGATGGCGCCCGAGACCCTTTCGCCGCTGGAACGTCTGATGCTGGCGCTTCCACCCCGCCATTGCCTGGACCAGCCGACGAATACCAACCTGTAATTATGAAGAGTGGCTGTAAGCTTTGGCTTGCCCTCTGGACAGCGTTCTAACATCTGCTTGCGGTTTAGATTAGTCCCATAGGCAAAATAGTACATTGTCAGGCTACTTGCTCCCCTTATTCTGCGCAAGCTGTTCTTTCAGAAAGTCTATGGCTTTTACCGGCGTTGGGTCAATCTTATATAAAATTGCTAGGTAGTAGCTGACATAGTCGCCGTAGAGCACCAGGCTCATCATCTGGCTCAACGGGCTGATGCCATCTCCATCTATAATTTGGTAATCAACTTTAGCCTGTTCTAAGAGCTGGCAGGTTATCTGGTAGCGGAGCTGAATCCGCTTTGGCAGATGAGCTGACCGAAGCAGAATCACCACTATTTTACTGGCTAACTCTTTGGGAAACTGGTAGCCAACCACAGCGTTATGGTTAAGTTCAGGGAAAACCTCGTAGAAAGCCCAGGCTTTACTATTCTCATTAAGTTGGGTTTTCCAGCGGTGTGCTACCTCAGAGACAATGCTACCACCATATAGCACTGGTAAGTGCCCATATAACCTGTTTGCCAGTTGTTTAGCCGAATTGCGGGGTAAAAGCACGCTCTCATTTATCCTTTGGGATAGTTCTTGTAATACTTGGACTGTTTCAGCTACCTCTGCCGATTTATCACTGATGAAGCCGAGCTTTTGCAAAAAACAGAGGATAGGGATGAAGCTAAAGGCTAAAGCGGCACGGGGTTGAGCCTTATAGTCAAAGCTAAAAACGGGGACATTTCTTTCCTCAGCCATAGTTTTCAGCTTACCACCGGTGGTAATTACCAGTTTCTTTGCCTCAGTCGCCACTGCCTGTTTAAATGAGGATATGGTTTCCTCGGTCATCCCTGAGTAGCTGGAGGCAATGACCAGGGTTTTGGCATCAATGAAGGCAGGCAAGTTATAGTCGCGGTGGATAAGGATAGGCAGCTTAGCCTCCGATACTGCTAGGCTGTTTACCAAGTCACCACCGATAGCCGACCCGCCCATACCCAGAATGACTACTTTATTAACCTTGGAGTAGTCTTGAGGCAGGTTGAACTTCATGGCCATTTGCCAGGCCTGCTGACAAAGCTGTGGCATTTCGTGAAGGCGAATTAGCATGCCTTCTAGGTCGTATTGCTTATAAACCTGGGGGTCATCTAGATTAATATTGTTTATCAATCTTGCCTAAACTCCAGCTAATTCTTTACCTAGCTCAAGTAGTCTTTCTACTCGGGCTGGGGTATTGCTTTCGGTATAGATGCGAAGCACCGGCTCGGTTCCAGAAAATCTGATAAGTAGCCAGGTGCTATCAGCTAGGGTAAATCGGAAGCCATCTTTAGTGTCCAAGTTTACTACCTTAATGCCGTCAATAGATTTGGGGAGGTTATGCTTGATGCGATTAATTATCACCTGTCGCTCTTCCTCAGGAAATTCTATATCCACACGTTTAAAGTAATGAGGTCCTACCTTATTGTAGAGATAATCTATGAGTTCTGACGGGTTTTTACCTGTCTTGAGCATCAGGTCAAGGAAATAGAGACCGGCTAGGATGCCGTCACGTTCTGGCATATGACCCCGGAAGCCATAACCCCCGCTTTCCTCCCCACCGATTAGGGCATTTTCCGCTATCATTATCGGGGCAACATACTTAAAGCCTACCAGCGTCTCACGAACTGGCACCTTGAATATTTCTCCTAAGCGGTAGAGCATACTGGTAGTAGTTATTGTTTTGACTATAAGCCCTCGCTCACCGCGTATCTCCAAAAGGTAAAGAGCGAGCAGAGCAAAGACCTGAAGCGGAGTTAGAAACACGCCGTTTTCGTCTACAATGCCAATGCGGTCAGCATCGCCATCAGTAGCCAGGCCTATATTAGCCTCCTGCTTCTTAACTGTAGCTGAGAGCTTGGCTAGATTAGCCGCAATTGGCTCAGGTTGAATCCCGGGGAAGAGAGGGTTACGTTCATTATTTATCTCTATAAGCTCAATAGCTCCATCGCCTAATAGCATCTTGAAATAGCCAATGCCAGCCCCATACATGGGGTCAACAACTACTTTTAGCTTAGCCTGGCGCAGCTCATTCAGGTCAATGAGCTTAGCTAGCTGGTGAGAGTAACCTGGAGTCAGGTCAAGGTATTCTATCATTCCTTGTTCCAGGGCTTTAGCTAGCGGCATCTGGCTTATTTTTCCTGTGGCAAGAGTGTGGGTAATATTGCCTTCTATTTTAGCTGTAACCTCGGAGGGAGCACTGGTGCCGAATTCAGATTTATACTTAAAACCATTCCAGATAGCTGCGTTATGGCTAGCAGTAATGATGATAGCTCCACCCATCTTTTGAGCGATAACACCAAAGCTTATCACTGGCGTTGGGGTTGCTTTGGGGCAGAGGTATACCTTTATTTCATTACCAGCGATTACCTCGGCCACCGCTGAGGCAAAGTCCTCAGAGGCAAAGCGGTTGTCATAGCCCACAATTAGCCCTCGTTGGGCTAGTCCTGTCTGTTTAAGGTAGTCAGCTACCCCCTGAGCACAAGCCCGCACATTATCAAAGGTAAAATCCTGGGCGATAACCCCTCGCCAGCCATCAGTGCCAAATTTAATGGGACTTTCTATTAACCTCACCCCCTTTATCCCTCTCCCCTTTAGGTTTTTATTGGTAACAAATCGCAAAAGTAAAGTGAATCCCTTAGCACCTGTTCGCCTAAAGTATAGGCTATCCTCTCCTTGAATATTGGTCCGTTAAAGACGAAGGAATGAAACTCCCCATTCTCACCCCCGGGGTCCACATTAGGTGGAAGCTCGGCTAAAAAATGTTTATCAACCATCCTGCCTAGGAATTTCTTATCCAGAACCTTTGAATCAACACAGGTAGTGATGGCTTGAAAGCCTAAGGCTATAAATGACTTGGTAAGTTCAGCAGTATTCCTCCCCCATATAGGGAAGAGCCCCTTCATCCTAAGCTTTGATAGATTATTTTCCCGATATTTCCTTACATCTTCCAAAAAGATATCACCAAAAACTATTGAGGAAACGCCATTTTGTTTAAATCTGGTAAGGGTTTCTTTCATCTTAGACTCATATTCTTCATTGGAAGAAGCCTTAGAAATAAATACCTCCTCGATAGGCAAACCTAGGGAGTATGCCTGCTGCTCAACCAGAACCCTGGGCACGCCATGGAGGCTAACTCTATCATAATCCTCAGTTATTGTGGTTAGTAAAGATACTACTTCATACTTTTTGCCTTTTTGAATTTCATACAGAGCCATAGCACTATCTTTACCACCACTCCAGCATAATATTACCTTTTCCATCCTGTCATTGCGAGCGAAGCGAAGCAATCTCCTTTTATTAGGTAACCCTATCCCCTTTTTCCCCTTCCCCTTGATAAGGGGAAGGGGAAATATAGGTTCTGAAGGAGCGAAGCCCCTTCAGACTTCCCTATTTACTTAAATGCCTCAGCCCTTAGAATTTCAGCCTTATTCGTCTTTTCCCAGGGGAGGTCAAGGTCGTCTCGTCCGAAGTGCCCATAGGTAGCGGTCTGCCGGTATATAGGACGGCGCAGGTCAAGGGTTCGGATAATGGCTTCGGGTCTGAGGTCAAAGTGTTTATTGCTTAGGTTGATGATAAGCTGCTGGTCAACCTTAGCCGTGCCGAAGGTTTCAATAGAGACGGAGAGCGGGTGGGCGACGCCAATAGCATAGGAAATCTGGATTTCCAGGCGCTCAGCCAGTCCGGCAGCGACAATGTTCTTAGCTATATAGCGAGCCATATAGGCTGCCGAGCGGTCGACCTTGGTCGGGTCTTTGCCTGAGAAGCAGCCACCTCCATGTCGGGCAATGCCACCATAGGTGTCAACCAGAATCTTGCGACCGGTGAAACCGGTGTCGGAGACTGGTCCGCCAATTACAAATCGACCAGTAGCATTGACATAATATTTAGTTTTGTCGTCTATTAGTGAAGCGGGGATAACCACCTTGATTACCTGCTCAATGATATCTTGCTCAATTTGCGCATGGCTGACATCAGGGTTATGTTGGGCTCCGATGACGATACTATCTACCCGCCGCGGGATGCCATTATGGTATTCTACGGTTACCTGTGATTTCCCATCGGGGCGGAGGTAAGGTAGGGTTTTATCCTTTCTCACTTGAGCCAGCCGCCGACACAGTTTATGTGCCAGAGAAATAGGCATGGGCATAAGCTCAGGTGTCTCCGTGCAGGCAAAGCCAACCATCATCCCTTGGTCACCAGCCCCAATTCTATCAAGGTCATTAGTTGATGACCGTCTCTTAACCTCTAGTGATTTATCTACTCCCAGGGCAATGTCGCTAGATTGCTCCTTAATAGAGACCATCACCCCGCAGGATTGATATTCAAAGCCATATTCAGGGTGGGTATAGCCGATGTCATAAACTACTCCTCGCACAATCTGAGGAATTTCAATGTAGCAATCGGTAGTAATCTCGCCCATAACAATTATCAACCCGTTGGTTACTGCTGTTTCACAGGCTACCCTGGCATACGGGTCTTTCTCAAGGAGGTTGTCAAGAATGGCATCAGATATCTGGTCACATAGCTTGTCTGGATGCCCTTCAGCAACCGATTCTGAGGTAAACATATAGATTGGTAAGCTAGTAAAACTATTAGTCATTTTTCCTCCCTTATGTGCCTTCTTCCCAGCTAGTCAGGTATTTCTCTTGCTCTGGAGTTAACTTGTCAATATCAATACCCATGGAGTTTAGCTTTAATCGAGCTACTTGTTTATCAATTTCTTTGGGAACCGGGTAAACCTTAACCTCAAGTTGGTTCCTATTTTTCACCATATACTCCAGACACAGGGCTTGGTTGGCAAAGCTCATATCCATGACGCTAGCCGGATGCCCTTCAGCGGCAGCTAGATTAACCAATCTTCCCTCCCCCAGCAGGTAAAGGTGACGACCATTACTCAGAGTATACTCGTCAACGAAGGGTCGTATGCGTCGCTTACGGTGAGACAGACTTTCCAGAGCTGGAATATTTATTTCTACATTAAAATGCCCGCTATTGGCTAGAATAGCTCCGTCTTTCATTATTTGAAAATGGGCTTTATCTAAAACATTTTTATTACCGGCGATAGTAATGAAGATGTCGCCCACTTTGGCAGCTTCTATCAATGGCATAACCTGGTAGCCATCCATAATCGCCTCCAGGGCGCGGACTGGTTCTATCTCGGTTACAATCACCTGAGAGCCTAGCCCTTTGGCTCTTAAAGCAATGCCGTGCCCACACCAGCCATAGCCACAAATCACTACCTTTTTACCTGCCCACAGGATATTGGTAGCACGGGTAATACCATCAATGGTGCTCTGCCCGGTGCCATAACGATTATCAAAAAGATACTTGGTCTGGGCATCATTCACCGCAATTATAGGATACTTTAGTTTTCCTGCTTTCTCTAGGCTGCGTAGTCGGATGACGCCGGTAGTGGTTTCTTCAGTGCCACCGATGACATTCCTGATTAAATCACTTCGCTTGGTATGAAGGGTAGTAACTAGGTCGGCACCATCATCAATAGTTAGCTGTGGTTTATGGTCTAAAGCGGTATTGATATGCTTATAGTATGTTTCCTCGTCTTCCCCCTTGATGGCATTGGTAGGGATTCCATATTCTACCAAGGCAGCGGCGACATCATCCTGAGTGCTGAGCGGGTTAGAGGCACATAGAACCATGTTGGCTCCGCCCTCCTTCAGGGTTAGAGCCAGGTTTGCCGTTTCAGTAGTAATATGGAGGCAGGCTGAAATCCGAATGCCTTTCAATGGCTTCTCTTTAGCGAACCTCTCCCTGATTAGCTTGGCTACCGGCATCTCTCGGTAAGCCCACTCTATTCGTTGCCTGCCGGCTTCAGCTAGGGAAGGGTCTTTTATTTCATAGTTTTTAGTTAAAGTCATAAACTACCCCTTAGTTAATTTTAATCAGAAATCCCTCTTCTATTACCTGAACTGTTCAGCAACATAATCAGGTATATCCAATGTGCCCATAACTGTCGGCTTTTGATGGCAGTCACTGCCCCCGCTCATGAGCAGGCTATGTTTCCTGGCGAACTTGACATAGCGAGCCGTAGTCTTCACATCATTTCTTGAGTGCCAGCACTCAACACCATCAATGTATTCTAACATATATTCTTCAATAATCCTCGTCTGTTCGTTCAGGTCACGGGTTATGCTTACTAGAGATGTCCCATTAGGGTCATTAGGGTGCGCCAGTATGAGTATGCCGCCGGCATTTCTTACCAGCTTTGATGCCTCAGCAAGTGAAAGGGGATATTTAGGGGCATCGCACTTGACCAGATATTTATCAAATGCTTCTTGCTTATCCCTGACAATCCCCTTTTCTATCAGGTAGTTGGCTATATGGGGTCGACCAAACACACCATCAACACGAGCCTGTATATTCCTGATGTCTTTCTCGGTGAATCTTTCAATATTTTCTTTATTAAACTCAACATTCAACTTCTCTAAGATTTGGCGGGCTCTAGCTTCTCTATGCTCTTTTATCATTTGGAGTTTATTCTTTAGCTCTTGATTGCCGATATCATACTGGTAAGCTAAAAAATCCAGAGAAATGGACTTGCTACCAGGATACTGGAAAGTCACATTTAATTCTACCCCGGTAATATAGGCTATGTCATACTCTCTAGCCAGAGCGATGGCTCTTTCCTGACAGTCTATAGAATCGTGGTCAGTTATTGACATAAAGTTGATATTTCTCCTTTTCGCCTCCTTAAAAACCTCTTCAATAGAGAGGTTACCATCGGAACAGGTCTTGGTATGGATGTGTAAATCTATCTTCACTTTATTTCTTTTCCACGCCAGTAATATACCAATCTTCAGGAGGGTCATACCGGGTGTCAACTATCAAGTGAAAAACACTAAGGCTTGGATACAAGTCCTTCAGGTCATTCAAATCTACTTCCTCAAACCTTTTTTTATTATTTAGGTAGGCTTGTTCAGTTAAGGCGTTTGATACATAATCCTCTTTAGTTCGTTGTAGTATCCGCTTAATGGCTACCTCCTGTGGGCAGTCTGTCTGCAGGATGACGAATGTCTTGCTGTGTTTAGCGGCTATGGCTGCAGCTTGCCTCCTTAGTGATTGGGTGATGAAGGTGGCATCAAGTATTACCCCATCGTCCTTGTTTAGACTTTCATCTGCCTGTCGGAACATCTCGTCATAAACCATGGTTCGTTTATCCATATCTGAGGCGACCTTCTCATCAAAAATATCCTCATTTTTCAACACCTCCAGTCTAATCAGGTCGCTTCTAAGAAGTGGATAGCCCTTAATCTTAGCCACTTCCTCAGTCGTCTCTGTTTTCCAGGTACCAGGAAGCCCACATGCAATAAGTAAAAAACCAGTCCCCAACTCATATTCTACGAACTTCACAAACGGCTCTTTCAATTTATCGCTTCCTTTTATGCTGTGTTACATAATGCGTGACTTAGTTTTCATGAGTTCTATCAATCTTTTCCCTCTCCTCTTTGTCTATGCCCCAAAACTTGTCATAAACAGCTATCATGAGAGAGATCTCTTCTTTCAGCTTCTCCCGTTCACTGTATCCGCTGAGCATCTCTGCTGCCGAAGATGGCCCCTGAGCTTTAGGGTATTGTTGTTTTAGAAAGAATAGCGGATCTAGTTTGGGTCTTAAGTTAGCGAAAGTAAAATATACTATAGCCAATGGAATTAGATACAGCCAAAGTTGCTTAAATAATAGAATGATTGCCATAATTATTGTGGACAATTGAACTACACTTAGAAATGATGAAAGACTGATAGATAGGAAGTAGTATCGGAAGTATATCGGATACTTATACAGTAATTCCTTTTCCTCTTCAGAGAAGTCTTCATCCTTAAACTTTGACCACTTTGCAACTAAGAAAAGATACAACCAAAGCACGATAGCTGATGCGCATAGGACTATAGCGGCGATTTGTGGGAAAAAGAAGAAGACCACCAGATAGATTACACAAAGGGGGTAAGCTAATATAGCCACAATGTTTTATTCCTTAAAAATAAATCATAGCCCAATAACATCCATGTACACAAACTCTGAGCTCGTCTAGTCCGATTTATTCTGACCCATTCTATATTTCTACATACGATTCGGCAAGGTCAAAATAGCTTCTGGCAATAGCCAGGACCCTTGTCTTTTCCTCTTCCAGGATATAAGGGTCATCAAGTTTGAAGCTCTCTACCTTCCCCCGTACATAAGCCCGGTAGCACTTGTAGAAATTCAGTAGCTCTAGTAACTCCTTATCACCGCTCTGAGCTACATAGCTATTAACCAAAATGTGGCATAGGTCAGCCCGCCCATAATGGTCTAAATCCATAGCCAGAAAGGCAACCTCTGAGGCAACATCGCAATATCTGAACCTATCATTAAATTCTATACAATCATAGATGCAGATGCCATTAGAAAAGCAGATGTGGGCGGCATGAAGGTCTCCATGGCAGTCTCTTATTCTGCCCTGAGCTAGCCGCTTACCAAATAATGTAGCCTTTTGAATAATAAAGCTATCAGTATAATCCTTGATATGCTGGAGCTTCTCTTGGGAAATAGTGTTGCCGATGTATTTTTTTGTCTGGGTGAAGTTCTCCTCAGTATTCTTGGTTATAACATCAAGGTTACCATAGGCACTGATATCAGCGTTGGTCTCTGCCTTTTGGTGGAATTCCACCAGCCTTTGCGCCACCCTGCTTACCATTTCCGGCGTCAATTGGTTATTGGTCAGCAACACATTCATCATGGCTTTCTGAGGAAGGCGGCGCATTTTTACTGCGTACTCTATAACCTCCCCTTGACCTTCTATGGAAATATCACCCTTGTCTTGAGTTACTGGTACTACCCCCATATAGACCTCAGGGCAAAGCCGTCGGTTAAGCTCAACCTCACGCTGACAATATAAGTGGCGCTTGCCTAGGGTGGTATAGTCAAGGTAGCCCAGATTTACCGGCTTCTTCACCTTATATACAAAGTTATCAGTCAGGAAGACAAAGGACATCTGGGTTTGTATTAACTCTATTCTTCGTAGTGCCTCAGGATAGGCTTTTGGGTCTAGCAGTGCTTGAACCATTTCTGGTAGTTGTGGCATCTTCCTCTCTTTGAGCCCTACTTTTAACGGTTGGCTAGCCCTTTAATATAAACTTTAACTCTTTCAATATGTTTGATTAGTACTAGAATGTCTGCTGCCAGAGTCGGGAGGAATACCTCAGGACCAAAGAAATAGAGGGGAATCAGAGCAATAACCAGTCCGCCTACTCTGCCCACTATTTGAGAGCCAGCTACTGAGAACACATCGGAGAACCTGCCCCAGTGTATTCTGGCTATCAGTAGGTATTGAATCAAAAAAATTGAAAGCAGGAGGGTCCCAAGCCCGATTAGTAGTGCCAGCGGATTCAAGGCTAGCACTACTCCGCCTAGAGCAGACATTCCCCTTCCCCCCTTTTTAAATTTAAAGAAGAAAGAGTAATTATGCCCCAGGACTACAAAAAAACTGCCGATTATTAATGCTAGCAGCAGGTCATAGCCGAGGAAGCCCAGCCATTTAGCTATAAAGATGGCTAGCACCCCTTTACCCATATCGCCGACTAATGCTAGGGCAAATCCAACCATGCCCATTTTGGCGGATTTCTCTTTCTGAATTAGACGGTAGGAGTTCATTGCTCCTATGTTCCCTGAGCCGGCCAGCCAGATGTCTTTGCCTATTATTCCTTTGGTTACCAAATAGGCGGTGGGGAGGGAACCTAGGAAATAGGAAATAGCTGCTATCAGGATTAACCAGATGTTACTTCCGATAAGACTCATTGGCGTAATTAAAACCTCCAGTTTTAGCTCTGGTCAACTTCTAACCACTCTAGTAAATCTTTCAATACCTGGTGATAATTAGCTTGGGTTATGGCTACTACTTTAACCTGAGGTTTGAGCTTAATTGTGTCTGCCCAGGGGTTGGAGTTGAGCATAATGGTTCCTAGAACCCTCTTCCCGCTATCAATTATCCGTAAAACCGCTTCCCTGAAATTAGCCGAAAACAGCTCCATCTTCCCGATTTCGTCAACGACTACTAAATTGCACTCCTTAGCCGCTTGATTTAGGGCTGAAACACCTATCCTGTCTAGACTATCAATATCAACCCCATACTTACTTACTCGGTATGGGCTATGAATATCTATATGAGCCAGTATGGCACTTTGACCGTCTAGAGTAACCAGCTTGAAGCCCAGCCTCACTCCTCTGCTTCGTATTTCCTCGGTATAAAAGCCGCCAGCTTTGCTTCCCATCCCGGCTATTGCTTGTTTGATAAGGCTGGTCTTCCCTATCCCCGGTCTGCCGGTGAGCAGATAAGCTTGCTTCATAGGCTCTTACGGCTACAGGCTATTTGTTACGCCGGAGTTTTTGCCTGAGCTCTCCTCGCCTCTAGCTTCTTTTTATTATGCCGATGCTTAAGGGTGGCTACCCTTTTCCGCTTGTTCATTCTTTTAGATAATATAACCTAATTTAGCTTTTCCTGCCACCTCTGGCTTTATAAGCAAAGACCTCCACGAACTTGGCTATAGACCGGTCGTAGGTTTTCTCTACCTCCAGGGGAAATACACAGGCAGGAAGCTCGTCAAACTCCAGGTGGTAAGCAATGCATTCACAGCACTTGCCCTTTCTGGGACAGGGCTCATAGGTGCAGGGGCACTTAGCTTTGGTAATTTCAATCTGGCATTCCATTTGATTCAAACTCCATTGCATATTTTCATTAAAAAAATAGGGAAACAATTCCTATCTGATTAGCTTTGATTTGTTTTTCGAGTTATGTCTAGTTATAGCGCTTTCTTATCTTTACCGACAGCTCAGCCAGCAGCTCCAGAGCTTGGGCGGCTGCCTCCTCAGTGGCTATAGAGCCTAGCCCGCAGCTTGGAGTGAGCAGCCCCTGCTTTATCAGTTGCTTGAAGTGAATACCCTTTCGGGTAAAGGGTGCCATTGCCTCCTCCAGGCGGTCTTTGAGGCTGGCTACCGTTTCCTTAGCTAGTGCCTCTTCATCATTGGGGATAATTCCCCAGGCAATAGCACCCTTCCTTTCCAGAAATCCCTCTATTTCAATGGGGTAGAGGCTCAGCGACTGAGCATAATTATAAGCGTCAAAGCTTAGAATATCAGCACTGGTGCCTAACAGAACCGACCAGTCGGTATTGCCACAGCAGTGGACTCCTTTCAGACCGCTAATCCCGCCGAAGACCTCTTCCAGCAGGCTAATAATCCTTTCCTTGGACAACAGGACACCGATTGAGCCGAAGGCAGCCATATATGGCTCATCAACAAAGATAATGGTGTTTCTGGAGATTTGGCTTAGCTTCTTCTCTTGCCAGCTTGCCTTTAGCCTGAGCAGCTTGGCTACGGCGTCGCCGAGAACATCATCATAGATTATAGCCCGGCGGCTGTCATCGGTAACGGTTAGCCCCCAGGTGACTGGTCCTGTTATCTGCCCCTTGACTGCCAGAGGTGATAGATTGTTTAAGGCAAGGAAGCTGTGAAGTCCAGCGGCGTAATCTGAGCTAACGGGGTATTTATCACTATCATTCTCCAAATAGGCAGCGTAGAGCTTCTCCAGTGGCTTATCCAGGTCTTGGGAGCGGTCTACATAGATTCTATTCTCCTCAATTACCACTCCGGGGAAGCCCTGGCTGAACTGGGCATACATATTCTCCAGGAAGGAGCGCCTGGGTAACTGGGGCCAGGCGGGTATGTCATTAAGGTAGTGGATGACTAGTGAGCATGCCTCAGATGGGTCGGTGTGGGGCATACTGCCAATAACGGTAGGCAGGCAGCCAAATTCAGTATCGGGCATAAAGTTCTTAACTATCTCCCTTGGTTAGATACTTACCTATTAGCAGGTTAAGTTTTTCTTTCTGCTCAGCCGGTATCATCTCCGGGGCAGTAATGATAGCTGTCTTCAGTGCCGAGGCACAGGGGCAGTCTCGTCTTTCAGGGATTCTGCCTACTGCCAGCCTGATGATTTTCTTGGCGATATCGGCGTTTTTACGCAGGATATCCACGATAATTTTCACGGTGACAGATTCGTGTGCCTCATGCCAGCAATCATAGTCACTGACGCAGGCAATGCTAGCGTAGCAGATTTCTGCTTCCCGCGCCAATTTAGCTTCAGGTAAGGCAGTCATGCCGATGACATCCGCTCCCCACGAGCGGTAAAGGAATGATTCTGCCCTGGTGGAGAAGGCGGGACCCTCCATCACCACATAGGTGCCCCCCCGGTGAACGGTAGCCCCGGTTTCCTGTGCTGCCTGGTAAACAATCTGGCTTAGGACTGGACAGAAAGGGTCGGCAAAGGGAATATGGGCAACAATGCCTTCCCCGAATAGGGTGTTAACCCGACTCCGGGTACGGTCAATGAGCTGGTCGGGGATGAGCAGGTCGCCGGGCTTGATGGCTTCTTTAAAGCTGCCCACGGCGTTGACAGCGATAATATGCTCCACCCCCAGCCACTTCAGGGCATAGATATTGGCTCTAGCCGGGATTTCGGTGGGCAGGATGCGGTGCCCCTTGCCGTGTCGGGGGAGAAAGGCAATCCCCACCCCCTCCAGCTTACCTATGGTTATAGTATCACTCGGCTTGCCGAATGGGGTATCAATATTAACCTCTTCAATATCAGTCAGCCCCTCAATATCATACAGCCCCGTCCCCCCAATAACCCCTATTTTCGCCTGTGGCATTAAGTTACCTCCGTAATGTTCTAATCTGAAGGACAATGTATGCGAATACTCCTATGATACCGACCCAAAATGCAAATGTTGTAGATACTCTTGCCCAACCAGAGAATGCTTCGTATGCTATTATAAGAACTGGAAATAGAATTCCAAAGACTGCTAAATAGCCCAGTACTGCTACGCCCCACTTTAAGTTTGGGGGATAACTGAATGTTTCAATACGAGCTTCCAGAGTTGGGATTTCACGATTTAATTCTTCTATGTTTTCTGTTATCGGGGCTAAACTACTTTTTTTGTATGACTTTAACCATTCTAGTCGTTTGACAAGGCTCCTCTTTTCAGCAGTTAGCATAAGTACACTGGCTGTGATGAAACCGCCTACGATGGCTACAATTGCAGCCGATGATTGGGCTATAGTGCTATAAAGCCAGTTTGGGTCACCAACCATTTTGTCTCCCCCTTATCATAAGCCCTAAATCCCCTCTCAGCAAATCCCCTTCAGTCTCTCCCCATACGGTTCTCTTATTATACCATTCTCGGTGATGATGGCGGTTATGTAATAGTGGGGGGTAACATCAAAGGCGGGGTTGGCTACTTCAATGTCTTCAGGGGCGATGCTTACTCCCTGAATATGAGTTACCTCTTATGTGATTTAACGATGCCCCTTTCGGTTACATTTTAGATGATAAAATTGGTAGTGGGTCAATTTGAAAAAGGAATTTCCTTTAACAGGAAGAAAGGGGTAAAATATGATTAGGCAATACGAACATAGGTTGAGAGATATGACATATATTTTGGGTTCTATGTGTTCTGATGGAGTCGTGCTTATAGGAGACCGAAAGATTACTTTGGGCGATGGCACTACACATGAGTATGAAAATAAGCTCTTCATGGATACCCCTTGGATGGTTGTAGGCTCATCAGGAACATTGGGGTTATTTGAAAAATTTCGAGAGAGACTTACGTTATATTTGAGTACACCTGAGTACGATAACAACGTAATTACCTTAACCACCCGAATTGAGGGTATCACACGTGAATTGAACGCAACTTATCGTGAGGTTCTAGAAGGTCAAGTTTTTGATGTCCTACTTGGCATAAAATCAACTACTGGTGCTGTTCTTAAGTATATACATCCATTTGGTTTTGCTGAGGGAGTCAGAAGATACAAAGTAATTGGTCATGGTGAGCCATATGGTTCGTTCTTTCTGAAGCATTGGTGGCGTCCAAATATGAAGATGTTAGAAGTCGCAGAGTTAGGTTTCTTTATTATCAAATATATACAAGAGTTTGAATTAGATAACACAGTCGGAATAGGAGTTGAATCCCCACAGGTTTGGTTAATCCCAAATGAACCAACTTTAATAACGGCAACTTCCCAACAGCAGTTCTCTAATCCTTGCGCGGCATCCGCAACTGATATGACTGCCATTGGAGATAAAGTCTCACAGAAGCTTGCCAAGTTTAAGCAGATTCCTTGGGAAGACCTTAATACTCAGTCAATTTGAAATAACCAACTTTAATAAAATTCGACCTCTTGACAAGTATACTATATATGATATAATGAAAATGTAAGCTGCCTCGCCGTCGCTTGAGAGCCACGGCGAGATAACGGGAGAGGTTTCTCTCCCGTTTTTATTTTGCTAACTATCATACAGCCCCGTCCCCCCAATCACCCCTATTTTAGCCTGCGGCATTAAGAAACCTCCTTGATAGTTTTCTATTTCAACAATGGCTTTTCATCCATACTTGATTGAATGACATCTTTATCTAGTTGGTATTTTCCCATGACTGATTTCAACAATTCGAATTGCCATACAGGGCTTATTGGTGCCAAATATATTTTATCTATTAGTATATCTACATCTACGAGAACATATATTCCATCCTCGATAGTTTTTTTTGAACGTGGAGAAAAACCTCTTTTTGGCAATTTTTTTATCACTGCTCTCAATTCTTGCTCATGTCGAAAAATCTTTCTTTTATAAATAACAGGGTTTGTAAATACTTTAGTAGGTTCAACAAGCTTGCCATAATTGATGTATTTCACTTTTCCAATTAAGATATCGTGTTCTTTGTCTATCAGGCTATCCTTTAATCGCTTAAAAGTTGATTGTACAGCAATACCTTCGTTACTTTTCAGATACATTTTCCACATAGCGGCTGATTCATATTCATTTAAATGCCAGCAATTAACGGCAGTGAATTTACTAAGATGTTCATAGAACCCTTTGGGATATTCTATACCTAACTTCTTTTCCCAGAAGTTTATGACTTTTTCTGGACATGTGCCTTCGAAAGGATCACCCAGTTTGTCAACCCTAGTGAAGAAAAGGGCCGACTTATCTAATAAGCTCAGGAACTTAGTGAAGTCCATATATCTCCATATTTTTGCATTTTCATCTTTTGGACTTTCAAAAACATAATGCTCTTTATACATTCTTCATCACCTTCCCAATCCTCTCCCCATACGGCTCTTTTATTATACCATTCTCGGTGATGATGGCGGTTATATAGTGGTGGGGGGTAACATCAAAGGCGGGGTTGGCTACTTCAATGCCTTCAGGGGCGATGCTTACTCCCTGAATGTGAGTTACCTCTTCCGGGCTTCGCTGCTCAATAGGGATTTTATCACCAGAGGGCAGAGACAGGTCAATGGTGGTGGTGGGGGCAGCAACATAAAAGGGGATGCCATTCTCCATTGCCAGAACGGCAAGGGTATAGGTGCCAATTTTGTTAGCAGTATCACCGTTTGAGGCAATACGGTCGGCACCAACAATGACACAATTGACTTCTCTACGGCTCATAAAATAGCCAGCCATAGAGTCGGTGATGAGGGTAAATGGGATATTAGCCCTCTTTAGCTCCCAGGCAGTGAGCCGTGCCCCCTGGAGGAGGGGGCGGGTCTCGGTGGCTAAAACCTTGGGCTTTTTGCCTTGCTCTTTTGCCTGCTTGATTACTCCCAGGGCGGTGCCATAGCCAGCAGTGGCTAAAGCCCCGGTATTACAGTGGGTCAAAATAGTGAAGCCGTCACCAATTAGCCCAGCGCCAAGCTGGCTTAACCTTCTGGTTGCCTCAGCCTCTTCAGCGTGTATTTTAACTGCTTCATTAACCAGTGCTGTTTTAACCTGCTCTATGTTTTTTACAGCTTCGGCTACTTGCTCCATTCGGTCAAGAACCTGGAACAGGTTTCTGGCGGTGGGTCTGGTGGCGGCAAGCGTCTGGCTGATGTCCCGGAGCTTGTTCAGAAATTCGTCTCTGGTTGTAGCCTCAATTTTTAGAGCACCTAAAGCCATTCCATAAGCAGCAGCTACCCCGATGGCTGGCGCCCCTCTGATTTTCAACTTCATTATGGCTGAGGCTATAGCCTGATAGCTGGTAAGCTCCAGGTAAGCCTCTTCATGAGGCAGCCTGGTCTGGTCAAGGATTTTTACTCTGTTTTCAAGCCATTCTATAGGTAGATTATTCATCTTTATCAACCCCCTGCTAGATTTTTAATTGGTAGCCCTATGCTTTGTCAAGTAGAAGGACGAGTTATTTTGCAGATTTATGTTCCCATAGTGCTTCTAGATATGTAGGACACCTCTGAATGTGTTATAATGCTCACCGAATAAGGGGTGGCTTCTTCAAGCGTTGCAGTAGCTGGTGGCTATCAAAGATTATCGGAGGAGATGCTAGAATGGGCGAAGCAGGTGCTATTGGCGTTTTTGACTCTGGTGTTGGCGGATTGACCATACTAAAGGAGGTCGTTTCTCTGCTCCCAAATGAAAATACGATTTACCTGGGGGATACTGCCCGCGTTCCTTATGGCTCAAAACCCAAGGCGGCTGTTATTCAATATGCTCTGGAGGGTGCAAAATTTCTCTCCAAGCAAAAAATCAAAGCTCTGGTTGTTGCCTGCAACACGGTGTGTTGCCTTGCTATGAGTGAGTTGAGAAAGGCTTTTGACTTACCGATAATTGATATAATTGCTCCGGCTTCAAGAGCCGCGGTGGAGTTGACTAAAAATAAAAGAATCGGCGTAATAGGAACCGAAGGAACTATAGAGAGTGGTGCTTACTACCAAGCCATCAAACAACTTGATGACGAAATAGAAGTATTCTCCAGAGCATGCCCCTTATTTGTTCCTATCGTGGAAGAGAACTTGCTTAAAGGGAATGTAACTCAGAGGATTGTGGATATATACCTTTCGGGGCTAGTAGAAAAGCAGATAGATACCCTCATTCTGGGTTGCACTCACTATCCCCTGCTAACAGAGCCCATCTCCAAATGCATGGGCTCGGAGGTTACTCTGCTCAATCCCGCTACCGCAGTGGCTAGGGAACTAAAGCAAAAATTGGCAGAAAATAGTCTGCTGGATGATAAGGCTGAGGGATACAGAAAATTCTTTTTCACCAGTCAACCTCAGAAGGCGGAAAAACTTATTCGGCACTTGAAAATAAAAATTGACCACATTGAACAAGTTGACTTTGTGTTGCCCGGGGTGTGATGTTTCAGGGATGCTTAGTGTCAGGCTAAATTGGGGATTTTTTATATGAGGAGGAAATAATGGCGCTGGAGAATGTAGTTGAGGAATATATGAGAGTTCGCCCAACTTCACAGAAGTTGCATGAACGGGCGGTGAAGGTCTTTGCTGCTGATGGGGCGACTGCCCGGGCTCGTATTCTTGACCCTTTTAGACCTTATATAACTCATGCCAAGGGCTCACGGAAGTGGGACGTAGATGGTAACGAATACATTGACTATATAATGGCGCACGGGGCTCTGATACTGGGGCATTGCCACCCGGCGGTGGTGCAGGCGGTGCAGGAGCAGATGGCCAAGGGAGTCCATTACGGTGAAAACCACGAACTGGAAGTAGAGTGGGCTGAGCTAATAAAGAGCATGATGCCAGGGACAGAAAGGGTCGAGTTTTTCTCCTGTGGGCAGGAAGCCAATCTGATGGCAATCAGGCTGGCTCGGGTCTTTACTAATAGGAGAAGAATCCTCAGGTTTGAGGAGAACTTCCATGGCTGGGCGGATGAAGTGGTGCTGACACCCAGCTCACCGGGCGTTGTTGCTGACGAGGTCAAGATTATACCTTATGACCTTGACAGAGTGGAGAAGGAGCTGGCTAGTGGAGAATATGCTATCCTTATGACCGAAGGGGGCGGCGCCCATATGGGTGGTCAGATTCCAATAGATGATGACTTTGTTCGGGCGTTGCCTGCTCTTAGCCAAAAATATGGCACCGTTTGGCTTCTTGATGAAGTAGTTACTGGCTTTCGGGATTCCCCGGGGGGCTGGCAGGCTACAATAGGCATCCACCCTGATTTGACTACCTTGGGTAAGTGTGTAGGTGGAGGGCTGGGTGTCGGAGCTATAGCCGGTCGGGCTGATATTATGGATGTGTTCAGCCCCAAGACTCCACCTGAACGGCGAATCATCCATACAGGGACCTGGAATGGTAATCCTCTCACTTGCGCTGCTGGTGTTGCCGCCTGTAAGCTCTATAGGAGCGGTGAGGTTCAAAGAAAGACTGCCCAGCTTGCTGCTTATCTTCGGCAGAGAGGTAACAAGGCTCTGAAAGAGCGAGCCATTAATGGTCGTCTCTATAGCAGGTCCATTGTCCACCTCTACCTTGGCCCGATTGACTATGAACCGTCTGACGATACTATGCCACCTACCAAGGATATTCGGAAGATTATGAATCCAGCAATGATGCCCATACGGATTCGACTGGGTCTTCACTTGCTTCAGCGCGGTATTGCTACTATGGCGGGGAGATTCTTTATCCTTTCGGCGGCTCATACTGAACGGGATATTGACCAAACAATTCAGGCCTTTGGTGACTCTCTTGATGCTATGATTGCCGAGGGCAGCCTAAGCAAAGCCTAAGGAGTGATAAATGGTTGAGGATACGCTGAATATAGAGGAACTGAGAAGTAAAATCGGCATAGACTGGGAACCCGTGGTATGTAACATTGAAAAGGGGATGATACAGCGGTTTGCTCAGGCTATAGATGACCCCAATCCCCTGTGGCAGGATGAGGAGTATGCTAGGAGAAGCAGGTATGGTAGCATTATTGCTCCCCCTACCTTTATCCAGACTGTAGGTTGGGACCAATTTGAAAAGCAATTTCAGCTTCAAGTAGCACCATTGCTTAGTGGAGGCAGACTTAACGGTGGTGTTGAGCTTGAGTATTATCAGCCGGTTAGACCGGGTGATACAATAACTGTTATCACTAAGATTGCTGATGTGCGTGAACGGCAAGGCAAGAGGATGGGTAAGATGGTGTTTGTAACTTTTGAGAAAACCTATAAAAATCAGACGCAGGAACTGATAGCCAAATGCCGGCAAATAGCTATTTGGTATCAGGATAGGGGCAGAGCATGACTGAGCAGCTCTACTACGAAGATATAGTGGCAGGTAGTGAAATCCCCCCTGTGGTCAAACAAGCTACCACCCGTCAGCTGGTAATGTGGGCAGGGGCGTCGGGTGATTATCACGAGATTCATTATGATAAGGATTTTGCTCAGAGCCGGGGTCTGCCCGGTGTTATTATTCATGGTCAACTAGCCGGCAGTTTCCTTGGACAACTAGTAACTGACTGGATGGGGGAGCATGGTAGCCTCAGGAAGCTGACTTGTAGTTATCGGGGTATGAACTTTCCCGGTGAGGTTATTACCTGCAAGGGAAAGGTAAGTAGGAAGTATGTTGAAGATGGAGAGCATTGTGTGGAGTGTAGCCTCTGGGTGGAGAATCCCCAAGGAGAGAAGACAGTATTAGGTATGGCTATTGTCACTCTGCCAACTAGGGGCTAAGGACTATGGTTTAGTAACCCTATCCCCTTTATCCCCTTCCCCTTATTAAGGGGAAGGGGAAGATTATTTTTGAAGGGGCTTCGCCCCTTCACTCTTCCCTAACAAATCACTTCTTTGTCTAGCCCCTGTTGGCTGTTTTTCCCACTGTTTACGGTGGAGTTCCATAAGTAGGAAACTAAAGCCATCTTTCACCAGATGCCCATATGGGGTGAAGCCGCATTTGTTGAAGCACTTCTGAGCCCCAGTGTTTGAGTCAAGGGTCTTCAAGTAGATTCGTTTAAGGTTCGTCTGGTGGAAAATATAATTGACCAGGGTGGTTACTGCATCGGTGCCATAACCCTTACCCCAGTAGGCGCGGTTACCAATCATAATTCCTAGTTCAGTTTTGCCTTTAGCCTCATTAACGTCATAATATATGCAGTTGCCAATGTGCTGACCGTCTAGGGTTTCTATAGCCAACGGGTGTCGGGTTGAGGGGGGGTAGCGCAGCTCACTGGCATAGGCTGATAGATACTGGGGGAAAGTGGTATTTAGCGGTGGGACAGCATCAAGCCGAGCCAGCTCAGGGTCTGTTCGCCAGGTGTAGTCGTCTAGGGCATCGGCTAATCTTTTATCACGGAGTATAATTTTATTACCGGTAATCATGTTAAAAAATTAAGGAAATAATTCCTATTTGATTAGCTTTGATTTGCTTTTCTAGTTATGTTAATCGTTGCGGGTTTAAACTCTGAAAGAAAGCGGGTCTTCCCCTGCCTCCAGTTCCTGCAAAGCCTGCTCCGCTGCCTGATGAATTGCCTCACTGGGGTTATTCAAGCAATGTTGCAGGTGTTCTTTAGCCTCGGTATCACCTATTTTACCCAGCGCCTGGATAGCGGCCAGCTGGACATCAGTATCAGGGTCTTTGATAAGCTCTATGAGATGGGGGGCTGCTTCTTCTTCTCCCAGTTCGCTGCATGCCCCGACTGCTTCGTAGCGTATCTCGGCGTCAGCACTGGCTAGCTCCTTGAGCAGTGTGGGCAGCCACGAGCAGCCGCAGCTTCTACCCATAGCATAAATGGCACCGACTCTAAGTTTAGAGTTATGGCTCTGATAGGCATTCATAATGGCTTCCTTTACCTGGGGGAGGCTTAACGGGGCAGCCGCCTCAAGGGCTCGGCGTCTGACCTCTACAGGCTTGCTTTTGTCATCAATGGTAGTGAGTAGGGTGTGGCATAGCCGGGATGTGTGGCAGGAGCGCAGCTTTTCATGTTCAGCTAACATAGCGAACTTGCCCAGCGCTGTGGCTGCTGCCGCCTGGACTTTCTCCGAGCTATCTTGCTCAAGTAGGTGAATCAGGGGGTTGATTAGGGATGGCTCATCATTCTCCCACAGACCCTCAATAGCCTTGCATCGCACCTTAGCATCCTGGTCTTTCAGGCAGCCTCTGAGGATGCTGTCAAAGTTGAGTTCAAAATTATCCTCAGCCAGCTTAACCAGCCGATGCACGATTTGCCGCCGCCGGTTTGGTTCCATTGCTGCCCATGCCTGTTCAAAAACCGTCAGCTCTTCTGAGTTCAGGTTTGATAGGTCAATTAGCCTTGAATTGAGCAATGGCTGGCTACTGTTACCCAGGTCAGCAATGGTCTCCTCAATAGGCGATGGCATAGCGGGTTGCATAGTCCTATTCCTCTTCCTCCTCCTCTTCCTCTTCTTCGCCGTGTTCCCAGATAGGCTCGGTAAAGTAGTCTATATACTCTCCCATCGCCTCAGCCGCTACCTGTTTCAGTTTCTCTCTTGTCTCACTGGCTAGCTGAGCCAGCTCAGCCATATCAATTTCAATACCTAGCATTTTAGTCAGGACCTTGACTATAGCCAGAGCAGCCATCGGGTTCTGTATTCGGGTGGCATACATAGGCACTTCACCCAGTAAACAGACAGCCTCGCTATTCCTCTCTTTAGCTACGCCCAGCAGTAGTCCATTTAACCCGGCAATGTGAAGGTTGCCCCTCTGCACCAAATCATATTTTTCTAAGTCCTTGGCTACCTGCTGGCTGGTGGCTACCCCCCATACTCTGGGCAGCTCGGTGTGGTGAATACGAGTCAGAGCTGCAGCGCAGGTGTATATTCTCTTAACCTGGAACCTTTCTCCAACATCAAGGACACAGTTGGCTAGCTCATATCCCTTGGCTGATGGTTGGTCATCGCCGATGAATAGTATTATATCGCTCCCCTCGCCTTTATTTTTCCAGTAATAGAACTTGCTCTGCGGGAACTGTGGTGCTTCTACCACATTGTCCTTAACTACTATCCCGATGGGGTCAAAGAAATGAGAAGGCTCAATTTCAGCCAGCTTTTTAAAGTCCAGCTTTCTTTCCAGGTAGGTAGCCACTATGATGGATACATTGCCAACGCCGGGCCAGCTAGCCAGCATATTCGGGGAATTGAGTTTTGGTCGGGCATAAATCTTAACTAAGTTTTTCATTTTATCAACCTCACCTTTTATTGTTACTGAGACTGTTTAGTTGTCATTGCGAGGAATGTCATTGCGAGGAGCGGAAGCGACGAAGCAATCTCCAGAAACACCCCACCACCGGGATTGCCACGCCTTCGGCTCGCAATGACAGTTTGAGTTGCTAAACGGTCTCTTACTGGTTATGGTAACCCTATCCCCTTTATCCCCTTGTTAAAATCCCTCTCGCTCTCCCTTTAAGAAAGGGAGAAGTTCTCCCCCTTTTGTAAAGGGGGACTCAGGGGGATTTCCCCCAGGGGCTGCGCCCCTCTTTGACTTCCCAGATAGGTAAATTAAGTGGGTATGAACCCCCCGTTTGACTGCCAGTTAGTCAACTCTAAAACCTGGAATATCCGTTCTAGTAGCTTGTCCTCGTTTTTGTTTTAACTCTTTTGTCGCTTGAATATAAAGAATACTTGGTCAGGTTGTGCTTTCGTGCCGAACCCTGGAGCTGACCCACTGACTGAAAGAGCTGAGACCAATTCCCATCCCTCTTCACCAAGTTTATTTAGCTCATCAGCTTTCAACTCTTTGGATTGGAACAGCATGCCTTTGGATTTGCCAGTTTCTATAACTTTATATTCCCATTTCATCTTTCACCATCCCCTTCTACTTGAATATTTTACCTAGAGTCTTACCGGTAGTCTTGTCTGCTACCCTCCGGGCAACGCGTTTACCTACTTTGCCTTTTTTAACAGCGCTGACATCGCCCATTATTCTAGCTACTTTGTATAAAGAGCTTCGTAGCCCCATAAGCCGACCTCCTTTAGTATAGGTTCATTCCTCCACCTGTTTATCAGCTAGTATGGATTCTGCCTCTTGTTCTACTGAGGTTGGCTTACTCTTAGCGGCTTTTGAAGCCTTAGCGCGCTGTTGCTTTGCTGGTAAAGATATTTTGATTTTATCCATTTCAGAGAGTGCAGCCTCATTCAATAAGTGGCGAAATGAACCAACAATGTCTTCAGGTGATATCCTTACACCTGTAGCTTTGTTTAGCCTACGCTGATATAGCTTTAGTGACTCTTCCGATAAGATAGCCTTAAGCATATTGCTGGCGTTTAATACGTTCACCGTTTCCCATAATTTGTCCAACCCTTTGTTTTTAACATTTTTATAGCTGATTATTTCAAACTTCTTGGCTAAGACAAGAGGGTCATCATTAACTAAATTCCAGGACTCTATCAATTTGGTCTGTGGAGGTTGCACGAATGTAATATGGTAAAGTTTCCAGTCTTTGCTATTGGTTAATAGTACCCATTCACAGCCGTAATTAATGGCATAGGATGCAGCTTGCCCGATATGCTTTGGGGCAAGGTTAATATTTACCCTCTTACATTCAACAAGCATTTCAGGTTTTGATGATTCTTCATGACTGAGTTGAATTGCAATATCACAATGCACGGCATCCCCGGCTCCATGAATTTCATACTCTGATGTAAGATGTTTGAAAGTATCATATCCCAAAAGTTTATCGAGGATGTATTCTATGCGCTTACGTGTTTCAGCTTCATTACTATCTGCTTTAGCACTTGCTTCCACCAAGCTGCGAGCTTCAAAGATTGCTTTTTTGATGGTTTTATCCAAACTTTGTTTAGGCATTGTTTACCTCCTTTTTTTGTTTAAAATTCACCTCCTTGATTTAATAGCTATTTAGTTTTCATTTCAGCTTCCCCCTCACCTCAAAAATTATTACCCCTTGCTCGCCACCGACAATCTAGGGCAATAAATATGTGGGGTTTGTAAAAAGCCGCCCACCCATTTGACATCACTGCCGATGGCGGTAATCTGTTTAAGAAGCTGGTAGATATTTCCTGAGACCATAGTGTCTTTAACCCTACCTACTATTTTACCACTTTCCACCTTATAACCTAAAAGAACATTGCCACTGAAATCACCACCCAGAATGTTGCCCTGTCCAGCCCCCATGAGATGCTCAATAACCAGCCCTTGCTTTATGTCGTTAACCATGTCATCAAGGGTGGTGGTGCCGGGGGCAATAATAAAGGCAGTGGGGGAGGGGGCTGGCAGTCCGCCCCGGCTTCTACTGCCGTTACCAGTGCTCCGGGTGTGAGCGAGGGCGGCTGTTTGCAGGTCGTAAAGAAAGTGGGCTACTTTTCCCTGTTCAATAAGGGGAGTGCGCTGGCTGGGTGTGCCCTCGTCGTCGCAGGGGCGGCTTCCCGGGCAGTAGGCTATAGTAGGGTCGTCCCACAGCCATAGCTTTTTATCAAAGACCTGCTGACCGAGCCTGTTGCCTATAGGTGAGGCTCCCTCCAGAACCGTTTTGCCATTAAAGGCTGTCATCAGGGGCAGGATTAGGGCGCTGGCTACCCCGTTAGGGGTGAAGATTACCGGCAGTGGCTGGCTTGATACCTCAGCCCGGTTTTTGGCTAGCTCAAGCTGGTGGAGCACCGCCTGAGCTACCGCCTTAGATTCCAGCAGGGGGTGGCAGGAGCTTTCGCTTTCACCGACAAAGAGTATGTCGGTATTATGAATTAGGTTGCCCTCAATGCCCAGGCTAAAGATGCTCTTCCGGTAGTTTGCCTGCCCACCACGGGAATTTATAATACGGATTGATATTACACCTTTAGTTACTTCAGCCTCGCATACAATATCTGGGGTGTGACCTCTAACCGTGGCGATTAGTTCTTCACCAAGCCTAATCATTTCCTCTACGGACACCGATTCTACATCGGGGTCATAGGCTTCAACCGGGGGGTAGGATGTTGGGGGAGGAAGCTCAAATTTGGCTGGCATGCCGAAATGGGCTGTTTCCACGGCATTATTGACCAGGCTCTGATAGTTGCTTGGCTCGGTAGTAGTGGCGTAACCAATCCTGCCCTGTCTGATAATGCGTAGGGCGATACTGCTGTTTTGCTTGCTCTGGATATGCTTCAGGTGGTTAGCCTCAAATTGAACCGGTGTTTCCTCCGAGGTAACCATGAACACCTCGGCTTCCTCAGCTACCCTTTTGGCTTGAGTCAGGATATTTTCCATTTATCTGCCTCCGACCAAGCAGTGGCGAATCCTGATATGCGGACTACCATTGGAAACGGGCAGGGGGACCTGTTCCCCTTTACCGCAGCCACCACCCTGGTTCATCTTCAGGTCATTACCGATAGCATCTATGTGGTTAAGGGTAACAAACACATTGCCGGTAAGCACTACCGGTCGCAGTGCCTCGGCGAGCTTGCCGTGGCGAATCATATAGGCTTCACCGGCGGAGAAGGTGAACATCTCCATACTGGTAGTGCCACCATACCAGTTTTTAGCATATATTCCTTCCTTGGTGTCGCCGATTATGTCGTCAAAGGAGGCTGACCCTGGTTCAATATAGGTGTTGGTCATGCGGACAATAGGCGGGTAGCGGTAGTTAATGGCTCTGGCGTTGCCGGTAGGCTTTTCCTTCATCCTGGCGGCAGTTTCCCTGGAGTGGAGTCGGCCGACTAACTTACCCTCCCTGATAAGGTAAGTTTTGGTGGCTGGCACTCCTTCATCATCATACTTATAGCTGCCTCGCAGCCCGGCGATAGTGGCACTATCCACGATATTAAGCTCACTACTACCAAATTTTTTGCCTAGAGTCATAATTTCACGCAAGCGGTCATTTTCATAAACAAAATCAGCCTCTGACAGGTGGCCAAAGGCTTCATGGGTGAAGACGCCAGCTAGAACCGGGTCTAATACTACAGTGTATTCCCCTCCCTTTACCTGTGGGGCTGATAGCAGTTCTACAGCCCGCCGTGCCATCTGTTCTACCTGCTGGTGGAGACCCTGTATTGAACTGAAATCGCCGCTGCTGCCCAGGCTCAATGCTACCTGCTGCACCTCATTGCCTTCGGTAGCTATGGCTGATAGGCGAAGGGTAATATCTGACCTTTCCTGCTCAATATAGCTACCTGATGAGCTGGCGAAGATGACCTTTTTGTGGCTATCACCATAGCCAATAATTGAGGTCTGGAGCTTTGGGGTATGCCAGATGAGAGCATTGTATTCATCCAATAGCTGTTTCTTTTCAGCCAAGGGCATAGTCACCGGATTTTTATCTGTTTCAGATAGTACTGTATCAACCACTGGCTTTACAGCAGCCAGCTTGCTTTCTTTATTACCGGCAAATTGAGCCTGCTTTACTGCCAGCTCTACTCTGCCCGGCAGGTTACTCAGGTTATTAAAGCTGACGAAGCTCCAGCCACCCCTTATCATGGCTCGCACATTTCCCCCGATAGTAGTTGCCCTGCCGATAGACTCCAGTTCCCTTCCCCGGTAGGTAATGTGGCTGGTCTGGCTCTGCTCAAGGCGAGCCTCTATATAATCGGCGCTATATCGGTTGAGTGCTTCAGCTAGCTGATGACCAATAACCTCAATGGGTGGCATGGATTTTTCTCCTCGGGGAGGTGGTAATATTAGTTTATAGAGATGCCAGGGCGGTTGTCAATTTATCAAGGGGGGGTTATAATTTGGGGGTGGCTTCATTTGGCTTTTGCCTAAGTGTAGAGAGGAGAAGTGCCGTGGAAATGATAACTGACCTTCAACTAGATATAGAAGAGAAAGAGGTACTGCGACGGGCGGGCTATAGGGGAGGGAGGGTGGTTCCTCAAGGAAGGATAAGAGAAATCTTGAAAGAGGCAGTGAGAAGGGGCTACCAATTAGCAAAACCGGTGGCGGTCTGTGACTTGTTCAAGATTAAGGAGATGGACGAAAGAGGTCTGGTGCTGGAAAATGGTTCAAGGCTGAGTGTTGGAAGTCGCCTGCGGTTTTGGAAAGGGGCGGAATATATAGCCGCTGCTGTGTGCACTATCGGCGCTGAGCTGGAGCAGAGCACCTCTGAGCTATTTTCAAAAGGGGAGAGTGTGTTAGCCTCCATACTGGACAGTGTGGGGACGGTAGCTATTGATAGCCTGGAGGCCCAGATTCAGCAGCTTTTTTGTCAGAGGGCGCACAAGTCCGGGATGATAGTAGGTCCCAAGCTGTGCCCTGGCTCCAGAGAATGGCCTCTTACCGAGCAGAGGGTGCTGTTCAGCCTTCTCCCGGCTGAAAAGATAGGCATTCGCCTCACCGAGCAGTGTATGATGGTGCCCCAAAAATCTAGCTCTTTCTGCTCTGGCTTCGGCCCTGAACAGGCGTGGCAGGGGCTGGATAGTGAGAAGGTGACTAACCTCTGCCAACTGTGCAGCAGGGTAAATTGCTTATATCGGAGGCTTGAGCCTTAAATATATGCTGGCTCCGTTGATTTTGCCTTGGAGAGAGGCAATAAATGCATTGAAATAAAAAAGGCATACATGAAAATTACAATATCTGAAGGAACTAGGCATTGACCCCAAGAATATAGGGATAATTGTAATATCACACGCTCACGGAGACCACACTGGGGGGCTTTTTGAGATTCTTAGGCAAAATGAAACCGCTGAGCTCTATATTCCCAGTTCGTTTGGAGGGGCATATTAGACGCTACCTCAAGGTTTGGCAAACTCTATGGAATCGCTGGCGGTCTCCACGGATTTCACGACTTCAGGGCTTTTGATGGCTTAGAGCTAATTTATCCCTGTCATTGCACCCAATATAAGAAGGAGATAAGGGAGCTATTTAAGGGCAGGGCTTCAGCCTGTGGAGCCGGGCTGGTAATCGGGCTGTAGTCGGTGAACTTTCAGAGAAGGCTATCTGGGGGATTAAAAATGCAGAGTGAAGAGAAAGATAATTTGATTTTGGCCAGGCTGTTCCCTGGCGAGGATATTCACCAGGAGCTAAAGGAAATATGTAACAAACATAGGGTTGAAGCGGCGGTGGTTTTGTCCGGCATAGGTCAATTAAAGCAATTTCAACTAGGTTACTTCAAGGAGAAGGGGAATTATGTGCCCCAGGAATTTGCCAAGCCACACGAATTACTTTCCCTTTCAGGTAATATCTCCAACCAGAAGGGGGAATACAAGCTTCATCTGCACGCAGTTTTAGGGAATGAAGACAAGGGTGTTATCGGCGGGCACTTAATTAAGGGCGAGGTTGAGGTAACCAATGAGATTGTTTTGCTTAAGACAGCCGTGAGCATCACCAGAAGATTAGAAGAGACTACCGGTCTGGAGGGAATGTTTCTAGACTAGGGGAGAAGTCTTATCTTTGGTCCCCGCATCAATCCCAGTTAAACTGCCCCAGTGACACTTTTTGGCTTCAGTACCGCCTGCCTACCCCTTGCCCAAGCAAACCTTTATGAAACCTTTATGAAACCTTTATGAAATCTTTATCATTTTTATGCCTATGTTTATAACTGTGTGCTAAATTTAAATTACAGAGAAGTAATCTATGTCTATGAGGGGGCAAAAAATGGAAAAGGTTAGCGTCTTTCTAGCTGATTGGCAGGTTCTCTTCCGAGAAGGCATCCACTTCACCCTTTCCGGGGAAGAGGACATTGAGGTTATAGGTGAGGCGACCGATAATGAAGAAGCGCTTAGTTTTATTGAAGCCAATTCACCACGGGTGGCTATCTTGAATGCCAACCACAGTAAACTCAGCGGGGTTGAAGTAGCCCGCCGCATCAAGCGGAACCTGCCGGCAGTGTCGGTGATTTTGATTATGGATAGCGAGAATGAGGAACAGCTTTTCTCGGCAATGAAAAGCGGGGCAAGTGCTTGCCTGACCAAGGAGGTTGACCCCGATGACTTGGTTAGCGTCCTGAGAAAGGTAATTCAGGGTGCCTGCCCCATAAGTGAAGCCCTGCTCAGACCAGGGTTTGCCTCACGGGTTATGGATGAATTTGAGGTCTTCTCTTTGATAAATAAGGAAGTAGATAATCTGCTGGCTCGCCTTTCTCCCGGTGAAGGTGAGATTTTACACCACATTGCTAATGGGGATTCAGTTGACCAGTTTGCCCCGACCCTGGGCATTAGTGATGAGGCTGTCAGGCATCAGCTTGATTTAATACTGGCTAAGCTGGTGGCTAATGACCACAGTCGGGAGGTAATTGAGGCGACGCAAAGTCACCTGCCGTCAATAATCTCCAGAGCCAAGCAGGGGAAGCCGGCAGCAGACTATATAACCAAGGATGAATTCGCTACTTTTAAAGAAAGCCTGAGGGAGCGCCTGGAATCCTTTATGGGTAAGTTAGGCTCAGGGTGAGGAACTCAATTTCACAGTCAAAGAGAGGCGAAACCTCTTATATATGAGCAGTCCCTTCTTGACAAATAATCTTGACCCACAGCAGTTGCTTAGTTCCCTCCCCTGAGGTATCATAGGCCTGACGCAATCTGGTCTAGTATGGGGTAATATAAAAAGTTGGCGTTACTGATACTGATTTTTGCCCTGTTTGGTCCATTCGTGGGCAGCTTTCTTAATGTGTGTATAGACAGGATGCCCCGGGGACAATCTATAATCAAACCTCGGTCTCATTGTGCTGCCTGCAATCAAAAGCTGGGCAACCTTGATATCATCCCCATATTTAGCTATCTGTGGCTGCGTGGTCGGTGCCGCTACTGCCGGGCTCACATACCCCTCAGGCTGCCTATAGTGGAAGGGGTGACCGGTCTTGTGTTTGGCTTCCTCTGCTGGAAGTTTGGGCTCAGCCTTGAGCTGGTTATATCTCTCATCTATGCCTGCCTGCTAATCATCATCTTTGTTGTTGACCTGGAAAACCAACTGGTCCTGGACAAGGTTGTCTACCCCGGTATGGCACTTGCCCTGGGTTTTTCTTTTTTGTGGCCGGGGCTTGGGGTGGTAAGCTCACTGGAGGGAGGGGCGCTGGGAGCGGCTGCTCTGGCTCTGCCGTGGGTCATCTATCGCCGGGGAATGGGGTTGGGGGATGTTAAATTAGGGGGGCTGATGGGGCTGATGACCGGCTATCCTTTGGTGCTGGTAGCCTGGTTGCTAGCAGTGATAACCGGAGGGGTGGTAGGTGCCATCCTGCTGACTTTTAAGATTAGGAAGCGCAAAGACCCTATACCCTTTGCCCCCTTCCTGGCGACCTCGGCTATGGTTACCCTGCTTTGGGGGCAGGTAATTTACCAGTGGTATCTGTAACACCTATGGAGGAAGCCCTGACACTTTAGGTTGGGAACAAGCCCTGGTTGTTTGTTTCATTGTGAGGGGCCTCTTCCTATTGTCATTGCGAGGCACAAAGTGCCGAAGCAATCTCCAGGGATGCCCGGGGATTGCCACGCCTTCGGCTCGCAATGACAGGGAAAGGGGACAATAATGACAAGGCAAGGAAACAATGTATCACTAATCATATGAACGAGTACACCTACTTGACATATAGAGGCAAGATGTTTTAGTTTGGTAGTGGAGAAGGAAATGTTTGCTAAGTATGAGAAGGAAGCATACCAGTTTCTAGCCACCTATCGCTTTTTGTCTTACGCCCTGGCGGTGATGTTCACTCAGGTTGTGCCATCACTGGGTGCACCGGCGATGCCCGCCGTTCAACTCTACATAATTCTGGGTGTACTGGGCTTCTATACCATTTTGAAAGTTTTTTCGCCTCTCCGCTGGCGGGAGAGGAGCACAATGACCTATTTAATTCTGGTAGGCGACTTCCTGCTTTGCATCCTGCTGGTTATCTACACCAATGGACTGAACAGCAGCTTTCTGCTCTACTCCCTCACCCCTATTATGACGGCAGCCCTTCTCTTTGAGGAAAGGGTGGCTATTTTCCTGGCCGCCAGTGCCTCCATCCTCCTCTCCATTACTCATGTGGCTCTGAGCCAGTTCAGTGAGAGATTTACCTGGGTTATGCAGGGACACAATCTTACCCTGCTGGTAGTCTATACCCTTTTCTGCTTTGTAGCTGCTATTGTGCCTTACCGGACTAATCTGAATATCCGTCGGCGGATAGAGAGAGAGGCTATTATTGAGGAGCGCCGAAGAATTGCCCGAGAGATACATGATGGCGTGGCACAGTCGCTCAGCTACCTTAATCTGAAAACAAAGCGGGTAAGTGATTCAGTTTCTGCCCAGAACACGGTGCAGGCGCTCACCGAGCTTAGCGACATCAGGAAGGTAGTGCAAGATACCTACGAGGACATCAGGGAATCCATTGACCAATTAAGCGCCGAGGTAAGAAGCCTGCCCATAATACCAGCCCTGGCAAACTATATCAAGGAATTCGGCGATAATAATAGTATCCGGGTTAAATTTGATGTCGCCAAAGCCTTTCCTAATCTTTCCCCGGTGGCTGAGTTGCAGTTACTGCGCATCACCCAGGAGGCACTGACTAATGTTAGACGGCACGCTCTGGCTACTGAGGTGTGGGTGAAGCTGGAGAATACCAGGCAGGCGGTGGGGCTGCTCGTCAAGGACAATGGGCAGGGCTTTGCCCTTTCCGACTTTGAAGAATCTCCTCCCGGCTACCACGGACTAAACATCATAAAGGAAAGGGCAAAGGGGCTTGGCGGCAGTGTGGACATCTCTACCGCCCCGGGGGAGGGGACAGAGGTGAGGGTCAGCCTGCCCATTGAGAAAGTGAGGCTATGAGATGGAGCCTGTCAAAGTAATGGTGGTGGATGACCATACCCTGTTTCGCCGCGGCATCGCTGCTGTACTGGCTGGAGAGGAAAACCTGGAGGTGGTGGGGGAGGCATCGGGTGGGCTGGAGGCGATAGAGAAGGCTAAGCAAATCGTACCTGATGTGATTCTGATGGACCTTAATATGCCGGAGTGCAGTGGCTTGGAAGCCACTCAGGCACTCCAGACAGAGATGCCCCAGGTTAATATCCTTGTCCTGACTGTCTCTGACAAGGAGTCTGACCTCTTCGCCGCCATAAAATTCGGTGCCAGGGGTTACATCCTTAAGAACACCGAGCCAGATGAGCTAATTCATGCCATCTTTCACATTGCTCAGGGTGGAGTGATAGTTTCTCCCCTTATGGCAACCAAGCTGCTCACCGAGTTCAAAGGCCTCAGAGCCGGGGTGGAGAAGAAACCGGCTGAGGAAGCCGGTGCCGGGTTAAGCCCTCGGGAGGGGGAGGTGCTGCAACTGCTGGCTCAGGGGGCAACCAATAAGGAGATTGGGAATTCCCTGTTCATTTCTGAGAACACGGTGAAGACCCACCTGCGCAATATTATGGAGAAGCTGCACATGGCAAACCGAAGTCAGGCGGCGGCTTATGCGGTTCAGAAGGGACTTGTCCGCTATAAGGAATAATTAAGATCGTTTATTAACCTCACCCCCTGTAGATTTTTATTAGGTTGCTAAACAATATTTGTCACAATAGTTCCACCCTTTCTTTGAGATTGCTTCGTCGCAAAGCTCCTCGCAAAGACAAAAGGGGTCGTCATTGCGAGCCGAAGGCGTGGCAATCTCTCACAATAGTTCCACCCTTTCTTTGAGATTGCTTCGTCGCAAAGCTCCTCGCAATGACAGGTGAGGAGCCGCCATCCTCGCAATGACAGGTGAGGAACCGCCATCCTCGCAAAGACAAAAGGGGTCGTCATTGCGAGCCGAAGGCGTGGCAATCCACTTTTTAGAGATTGCTTCGGGGCTTCGCCCCTCGCAACGACGGAGGAGGAACCGCCATCCTCGCAAAGACAAAAGGGGTCGTCATTGCGAGCCGAAGGCGTGGCAATCTCATAATCAGTAGCCAACCTCCCTCACCTGAAAGAGCTAGCCTTTCACCCTCAAAAATCACCCGTTTGCAGGATTGTCAGCGGAAGCACCACGCCCTATGATGATGCTGTTACCCCAGCGAGGAAAGGGGTAGCTTTTTCGTCTCTGGGGAGAAAAGCAAATAATTATTGAAAGGAGGTAAGAAATGAGACTACCAAAGAAAGGGGAGAAGGGCTTTACCCTGATTGAGCTGCTGATTGTGGTTGCTATCCTGGGCGTGCTGGCAGCGGTGATTATCCCTAATGTGGGGCAGTTCATCGGCGCCGGTGAAACGGAAGCGAGAAAAACTGAGTTCTCCACCATCCAGACATCAGTGCACTCTATGATGGTTGATAACGGTATCTCTTCAATACCTGCTCCTGCTTTTGCCTATAGTGCTGCTGGTGCTGCGACGAATAACATGGCCGCCTTCCCCGATAGTACCTCAAGCGCCACCGTACCCGCAGCGCCGGCGGCTGCCGGCAAGGTCACTGACCCGGATGGTACTGCCTATACCTATGGTGGTGTACCCCCTGTTGGTGATAAGGCAGGATATTTACTGTATGGGCACGATATAACAGGCGATAATGAGCAAGGTAGTTTGGTCAACTACGCCGCCATGAGCACGGGTACGTATTACTACACCTGTGAGTCTGATGGCACAATACGTCAGTTTGATGGGGCAGCTATAGCTACAGCGGAAGAGTTTAGCTATTAAGAGCTTGAGTCAAATAAGCCTTGCCTAGTAAAAGAACAGGTGTCCGGGGATGCATAAAGCACAGGGCACCTGTCCTGTTTTGAGCAGGCTAGAGGCTGAGGATTGGTGGGGGCAAACTCCCTTTTGTCATTGCGGTGAGCCAAAGCCCAGAGCAAAGCGAAGGGAAAGCGTGGCAATCTCTCACAATAGTTCCACCTCTCTTTGAGATTGCTTCGGGACTTCGTCCCTCGCAATGACAGGTGAGGAGCCGCCACCCTCGCAATGACAGGTGAGGAGCCGCCATCCTCGCAATGACAGGGGAGGAGCCGCCATCCTCGCAATGACACAATGAATTGAAGAGAGGACGGTCAAGAGGTTAAACAATGGATTATCCGACTAAGCTATGTCCTCAGTGTAAGGCACAATTGCAGCTAGGGGATGGTGCCTTTGAGCTGGTGAGGAGGGGGATGGTGGGCTTGGACTCTTCCCCGGGGCTTGCCGTCACCCTCTATTTTTGCCCCAGGTGTGGCTATATTGAACTGTATAACCTTAAGGTCGTCAGCCGCATCTGAGAATGGCTGGTAACCTATCCCCCTGACCCCCTTCCCTACGGGATTGCTTCGTCGCTGGCACTCCTCGCAATGACGGAGGCGGAACCGTTATCCTCGCAATGACACGGGTTTGTCATTGCGGTGAGCCAAAGCCCAGAGCAAAGCGAAGGGAAAGCGTGGCAATCTCTCCACCTTCCCTACGGGATTGCTTCGTCGCTGGCACTCCTCGCAATGACAGAGGCGGAACCATTATCCTCGCAATGACCTGAGAGCGTGGTAAAGCTAAGTAAGTTAGATCCAATTGCTATTTTAGGGGGACGCCCTTTACTGGCTGGGCTGGGGCTCAAGCTTAATAATGCCGCCGGTGGTATAGGGGTAGCCCTCGGGGGGAGGGATGGGAGTGGTAAACCTCCCCGTTTCCTCCAGAGCGGTCAGGTAATCATCAAAGGTGGCAGGACTATCTGCCTGGCAGGTAATGGTTATAGTCTCACCTTCATGGTTAATGGACTGCACCTGGATACCAACCTTGTGGGCTTCGCTATTAATAGCCGTCAGGTCGTCGGTAAAGCCGCCGCCCATAGCCAGGATGGTGTTATATTCCTTAATAGCCTTCTGTAGTGGCTCACGATTTTTGATTTCAATCTGCCTGAGTTGCAGTTCACTGTTGATGGCGGTGTATTGTGCTTTCAGGTCAGCAGTCTCAGTCATAGCCCCGGAGGCTAACTGATATATGGGGAATAGCAGGGCTATGGCGACTATTATGCCGCAGAAGAAGTATATCTGTCTGGCTGAAGGTTTCCAGGGCTGATAGGTTTGGGGCAGGAGATTGATATTGGGCGGCGAATAGCCATTTTGCCCCTGAGCTTTAGCTGGCGGCATCGCCTTCATGGTAAGTCCGATATTGACTGCGTATTGGGAGACGGGCAGGTGAGACGGGCAATCTAACGGTGGTGTCAGCAGATTGATGGGGTATCCTAGTCTGGCTTCCAGCTTCTCTATCAGGGTAAGCTCCCCGGACATCTGCCCGGTGATGAGGAGGGGGGTAGCCGGGTCGAGGGGGGTTTCAGGGTGATTGGTATTATAGAAGCCTACTGTCAGCTCCAGGCTTAGCCCCAGGTGCTCCGCCTTATCTTCCAGGGTAAGCTCATCCTGCTGCCAGGCGGTGGTGCGTATGACTTCAGGTATGCCATTAACTATCATGATGATGTCAAAGTTGGAGGGCTCAATATTGAGGATAAGAGCCTGCTCCCTGTTCACTGCTCTGGCTAGCGCCATAGCCTTGAGCTCCAGCATGTGGGGATGGATGCCAGCCATCTTCAAGGCTTGCAGCTCAGTGTCTAGCACATCTCGGGGTATGCCGACCACCAGGACTTGCTGGACACCCTCGCCGGTGGCGATGGTTTTCCAGGAGAGATATAGCTTATCCCTGGCTAGGGGCATAGCCTCCTCGGCGGCATCCAGAACTGCCTGTGAGGTTGGTGCTCGCCCGGTGGGGTTAGTCACGGTCAGGATGCGGTTTACTGAATAAAGACCTCTGACGCTGGCAATGACTTCCTTCTCCTCTATGCCACTTGACGCCATAAGCTGCTTGATGGCAGTGCTTAGAGCCACCGGGTCTGAAACCACCTCTCCTTCTTCAACCATGGTTGGTTCCAGAGCCAGGCTTGCCCATTTGGTCACCTTTTCCCCTCTGGTCTCCATAAGCCTGATGACATTGGTATCAATTTCAAGGGTTACGATTTTCTTAGCCAAGGTTGCTTTCTCCTCTATCTAGTGGCATCAGGGGCTCTCATTCCCGGGTTTAGTATAGATGTCAACATTCAGGGTGGCAATAGTTTCAGTCTTGGTCTCTTCCTCGCCTTCGACTATGACTTCAACCTGGCTGGTAGTTATCCTGGTTAACACCATGGTATTCAGCTTTTCACCTGAATCAAGAGCCGAGATGAAAGCCATCACCAGGTTATAATTACCCTGAACAATTATATTCTTGAAGGACAGAATCTGGTAGCTGCCGTCACCCACCTTTTTTTCGCTGACTGTGGGAGGGGGAATAGAGAGGTTACCGTTATCAGGGTCAACATTAATTCCGCTCTTCTTAGCTATACCGACGAGAATAGTAAGGGCGTCGCTACCGGTTACGGGGGCAAGGGAAGCGTTTACTTCATCATATTCTGCCTGCAGATTCTTAATGTCGGGTAATGGCTTAGCCACTACCAGGTTTAACTTGGCGATTTGCTCTTCAAATCCCTTTTGCTGTGCCCCCTGCTGAAAATACAAAAAGCCCAGAGCAATATAGATAATCAGGAAAAAGCCGATTAGGATTAGGGCTGCCGAATGGCGAAATCTAGCTAGCAGGTTATTCATATTTTCCTATCTTTCCCGTCTCTAGCGCTTAGCACCTGAAGATGAACAGGCACCCTTGGTGGCTACCGCCACCTTTCACGCAGTGCCTTCTGAACCTTCTCTTCTATGGTTTCCTCTACCGCTTTCTCAACCGTTCCCGTAATCACCTTTTTTACCTCTTGCTCCAGTTTTGATAGCTCTTCCTCATAGAAACGCTGGTATAGTTGTCTGCCCCGCCGCCACCCCACCAGCCAGACCATAGTTAATCCGAAGAGGGCGACTGGTGCCACAATCTCGACTACAACTCCCTGAAACAGTAGGATTATAACGATAATCAGAATGGCGAAGGCGAATACGGCAGTATCAAGGTCCCATCGGGCAGTTCTGGCTCTGACTTTGGCTCTCTGGGCAGCCGTTCGTTCCATTTCCGGGCTAATCTGATTGATAACCTCAGCTTCGTCCATGATTGTTTCTCCTTGGTAGCTTTTTCTTCCCCGACCTCTATTATAACATTATACAGGGTAATTCCTAGTCCACCTGCCACGAGGTGATGGTGATGCCCCCCAGTACCAGTGACATATTGGCATCAATAGTTATACCCTCTGACTCCGATGAAGAATCATACGCCGGCACAATGACGGCGCCAGTGAGCCAGCTATAGTTGCTGCCGAATTCCTCCGGTAACACTCCAGCTTCTGAAAATCCTTGGCTGGGAAGTCCGCTCTCCTTGAGGATAAGGATGACTTCGTTGTAGTAGCTGCCCGACACATCCTTGGTAGCCAGAGCCCGGAAGGTCAGTTTAAACGTGTAATTGGATTTGATGCTTATATCATTCCCCTGGGGGAACTTCTGTGTTCTCCACCGCAGCTGTAGCCGTTCTACACCGTTTATGTCTATTAGACTTATATCATTATCAGGGTTATCAGGGTCAAAGGGGTCAAGAGGGTTAAGTTCCAAAATCTGGATTTCCTCACTTTGACCCTCTGTATCCACCATTTCGCTACTTATGAGTTCGACATACTCAAACTCAGGGGGCAAGTAGTCGGTTATTTCCCTGATACTGCGGGCCTGCGTGTATAGGTTGGTGATGCTGATAGTGTACTCAACGGGTGTCGCCACACCGGGCTGGATAATTTCGGGGTCGGAGGTCTTGGACACTGCAACCGCCGAGCTGCCTTCACAAGACCCAGGATTATCTGGGTTGCCCACGTCAATGGGGGCCTGGGGACCGCTGAGGGTATTTGGGTGCTCCTCATCATCCATCTTCAAGACGACCCAGTTACAATGTACCTGGTTGTCACCCAGTGTGCCACGCATCTTAAAGCGTAGCTTTTTCACTTCCCTGACCTCAAAGTCCTCCATGCCATAAAACTCCGGGTGAGAAGAGAAGGCACCCGCACCGGTGTCTTTGTTATAATCGGCGGGCCACTTTAAATATCCCTTGGCATGGTCCCAAAGAGGGTCAGGGACTTCTTGCCAAGTATAACCGCCGTCTAAGCTTAGCCAGCTACCGTATTCTTCATCATAAGCACCGGCACCGAATTCGCCGGGCGGGAGGTCATAAATGGCATCAAGGTACACTTTAGGGTTATCCTCGTTGATGTCGCTGAGATAGTCCAGCTTGATTGTATAGGTGTAGGTTTGGGAGCCATACACATGTTCGCTGGGTTCAACCGTCTTCGTCGGCTTGATTTTGTCGTCCGTGGCTAGAGTCGTCCCACCTTGACCCTCCGTTGCCCGCATATAGACGGTGACACCCGCCGACACATCGCACACGTCCAAGTCGTAGTGTACCGACGGGTCAGGATGTTCAGGATCATATGACTCCATTAAGTCCCCTGCCAAATCGCCCCACAGCAGCTTCCACAGCACATACTCTTGCGCCGCGTCGGCGGCATACAGCCCTTTCGCCTGCCTTTCGACAATCTGGCTGCTGGTGAGGGATGTACCGGTAAGCCTCAAAGCCGGGACTACCAGCAATGCCCCTACCCCCAGGAGTATTAAAACCAAAATGAATGCCTGCCCGGCTTGTTTCCTCATCACTGTATCCCCCCTCCCCGCAGATAGACACTGAATTTAAGAGTTTCACTGCGCGGTAACATATCACCTGCAGTAGCCGTAATAACGACATTGATAACCCGGTCGTCCTCGGGGTCCTGGGTAAAGTCAACAGAGGTGATGTTCCGGCCAACAATGCTCGTTGTCTCGCTTTCGTCGGTACGCTGCAGCTTGCCGTCATCTAGCAAGGCATATGTGCTGGAGTGGCTTTTGTTCTCCTCCTCCTCAAAGCTGGTGTAGTCAAACCACCCCAGTGTGACAGTGGGACCGTCAGGCAAAAGCGTAACAGTGGTACCATCAAGGGGCAAATCAGCGCTCTCAGCGCTCTGTGTCATTTGAAGGTCCTTCTTGATTGCCAGGGCAGCCTGATGCACATCGGTCAGGGCTACAACCTGGCTGTTGGTACGGCCGGTGCCCCACACCACCTGGTGGATGGAGACCACTATGCCCCATGTTATGACACCACCAATAGCCAGAGCCACCAGGAGTTCAATGAGAGTGAATCCCTTTTGTCTCATCTCTTAGCTCTCCGGTACTACTCTCTTAGTCTTGAAGGCGCATATCGTGAGAACTGGCTTGCCCCCCTCTCGGGATACGGTTACAGTGAGCTTTTGGATAGTTTCGTCAGTGTAAGTATCAACCCAAGTGATGCCATCAGTAGTGTCACCATCACTGGTGAAGGTAATGTCAACATCTACGTCGTACTGAGGCGGAATGGTAATGTCTGCCACAACATCATCATAGGTCTCGGCATAGGAACTTGCCTTGATAGCTTCAATGTAGGCGGTAGCCAGGTTTGTTGCTGTCACCCGCTCATCAAGTGTGCGGGTAGCTCTGGCGTTGGTATCAAGGGCCGTCAGTAAGCTTACTCCGATAGCTCCCAGGATGGCCGCGGCCACCAAGACTTCAATGAGGGTAAAGCCCCTTTGTCCCTGAAGAAATCTTAATTTCCCTTTTCTCAGCCATCTCATAATTAATCTCAAAAATTTGGATTTTTGGTGTCATTGCGAGCGGAGCGAAGCAATCTCACTTCCATCTCTTGGGATTGCTTCGTCCCCTTCGCTTCGCTCTGGGCTTCGGCTCACAACGCTTCTCGCAATGACATAAAGGTGTAGCAACACCAACTACCTCCTATCGACTAGCCAAAGGCTCCGGTGAGGGTATACATTGGCATGAGTACTGATATGGCGATGAAGCCGACCAGTAGAGCAACACCTATGGTGCTCAGGGGTCCTATCATGCTCACCATGGCGCTCGTTTTTTCTTCGGCGGTAGTTTCATAAAAATCGGCGACAACCCCCAGGGTGAAGTCAAGGGTATTGGTTTCCTCTCCCACCACTACCATCTGAACCAGTAATGGTGGAAATATATCTATGCGGGACATTGGTTCAGATAGTCCGCCGCCGAGGAGTAACCCCTCATTGACCTGATTTAAGGCATCCTGAATGACCTTGTTGTTGCTGGATTGGGGCATCAACTCCATTATTTCCTGCAAATTCAGCCCGGCGCTGATCAGCACCGACGTAGTTCGGCTGAAACGGGCTATCTCCCCCATGAGGGTGGGGGGACCAATTATAGGGGCAGTGAGCCGCAGCCTATCAAGCAGTCGCCTTCCCGAAGGCTGCTTGACCAGCCACAGCACTATGGCAACTATTAGTACCCCAGCTACCAGGAAATAAAGCGGGTAGCTGGTAAGGACATTGGTTATGCCGATAAGTATCCTGGTAGGTAAGGGTAGTTCTACATTCATAGCAGTGAACATGCCAAGTAGCTGGGGCATGACCACGGTCATAAGGATAGCGACTACAACTACGCCAACACCGAGAACTATCATTGGATAGGTTAAAGCCCCACCTATCTTTTTAGCTATTGCCCCCTGTTTCTCGTGGTAGTCAGCCATTCTATTCAAAACAGTTTCTAGATTCCCTGACTGTTCACCAACAGCAATGGTTCTACAGTAGATATCGCTAAAAGCCTTGGGGTGTTTGGCAATGGCTTGAGAGAAGGCGCTGCCGGCGCGGATATCATCAACAATAGAGCCCAGGGTCTTCCTGAAGGCTCGGCTGGCGGCTACCTGCCCCTGGAGAATTTCCAGAGCCGGCAGGAGTGAGATGCCTGACCTGAGAAGTGTGGCTAGCTGGCGGGAGAAGACTATCACGTCTCGTGGCTTAACTTTGAAAAGGGTGGGCAAAGCCTCTTCCAGGCTGAACATAGAGGGAGCGACTTCCAGGCGTATTGTGTTGTAGCCTTGCCCGATGAGAAGGCGCTCAGCCGCCACCTCATTGGTAGCCTTGATGGTGCCTTTGACCACTTTCCCCTGGGTGGTAGCGGCTACATAGCGGTAAGGTATAACCTTTCCTTTTGTGGAAATATCAAGGGCTTTTGCCATTATCCTTCCTTAGCCGATAGAGAAAACATTACGTACCACTTCGTAGGGAGTAGTGATACCTGCCTTTACCTTTAGCATTCCATCATGCCATAGTGAGACCATGCCTTCTTTATGGGCTTGGGCGCGAATTTCATCGGAGCCGGCGCCACTCAGAACCATCCTTCTTATTGACTCACTCATCACCATAACCTCAAAGATGCCGGTTCGCCCCAGGTAGCCAGTATTGGCGCAGAAATTACAGCCAGCACCAACGAGAAACTCCGATTGCTTCTCGCCTAGCTCCTGTTCGTAAGCCATTTGCTCATCAGGACTGACCTCGGTGGGTTGGGAACAATAGGGGCAGATGCAGCGCACCATTCGCTGGGCAACGATGCCAATCACTGCTGAGGTGAGAAGGAAGGGCTCTACCCCCAGGTCTATCATTCGGAAGATAACACTCACGGTATCATTGGCGTGGACTGAGGAGAGCACCAGGTGACCGGTAAGGGAGGCCTGGGTAGCTATCTGAGCGGTCTCAGCATCACGTATCTCGCCTACCAGAATAACATCGGGGTCAAGCCGCATGGAGGCTCTAAGTCCACTGGCAAAGGTCAGCCCAGCGGCTGCCTTGACCTGCATCTGATTAATATTGGCGAAGCGGTACTCTACCGGGTCTTCAATGGTCAAGATATTACGTCCGGTAGCATCAAGCTGGTTTACCGTGGCATACTGAGTGGTAGTCTTGCCTGAGCCGGTAGGACCGCTAATTAATATCATTCCAAAGGGGGTCTTTACCATTTGGAGGTACCTCCCCAGGGTCTGAGGCAAAAAGCCTATCTCTGCTAGGGGGAGAAAGGCAAAGGTCTTATCCAGGATACGCAGCACCACCATTTCACCATATATAGTATTTGAGGTAGCTACCCGGATATCCACCTCTCTATCTCCCATGTCAAAGGTGATTTGCCCATCCTGAGGGCGGCGGCGCTCGGCAATATTCAGCCCAGCCATTATTTTTACCCGGGAGAGTAACGGCGGATGGACACTCAGGGGGAGGGCCATAATTTCATGCAAGATACCATCAATGCGGTAACGAACACGTAGCTTATCCTCCTGAGGTTCAACATGAATATCGGAGGCTCGGTCTCTCACCGCCTGTTTGATAAGAAGGTCTATGGCACGAACAACGGGGGCTTGAGCGATTGCTTCAGCTGAGACCCTTGCTGTCTCCGTTACCCGCGCCCTCTGGTAGCGGGTGGGGATTTGACTGAGCTGTTCTTCAATCTCACCACCAACCCTGTAATTGAGGTCAATCATCTCTTGGATATCCTGAGAGGTGCTGAGCACCGGCTCAATCCTTTTCCTGGTCAGGGTTGCCAGGTTCTCAATAGTCTGGATATCCCTCGGGTCTTCCATGGCTACCACTAAGGTACCATTAAGTGCATCTATGGGGATAACACCGTATTTCCTGGCTATTGCCTCAGGGATTAGGGCTACGGCGTTGGGTCGAACCCCCTCTTTCTTCAAGTTGACGAAGGGGATTCCCAGTTGCAGGCTGGTAAACAGTGCCAGTTGCTGTGGTGAGATTAACCGCTGTCGCAGCAGAACTCGCTCAAGTTTATCGCCGTCCTTGGCTTGTGCTTCCTTGGCATGCTGTAACTGTTCTTTAGTAATCAGCTTTGCCTCGACCAGCATCTGGCCTAACCCTTCTGGCGATGTTCTTTTAGATGACTCCATTTTCCTCCCCTCCCGGTAACCTAATAAATAACTCCAGTTTTGGTAATGTTATCAACAATTACCCACGACTAGAGTGGTTATGCTTCTCTTAGAATTAGTTTGATTCTTTTTACTCCCTTTCCTCCCCCTCTCAGCAGTGAGCTTGATGTCCCTTTCGCCACACTGTCCTTTTGAGGTAGTTCGGGTATTACTTCCACACCGGGTATCTTTGATATTACGCTAATTAAGGGAGTGGGCTTATCTAACACAACGGTTATAGTAGTGCCTCGGTCCCAAGAGCCTTTTGTATGGCGAATCTTTATCTCAGGTATCGTTTGCAAATGGTTATAGAACTTAGATACTAGCTTCAGTTCTACTGGCATGGCTATAGCTAGCTCTACCTCACCACCATAAAGGGTTTGGCTATTCTGTTTTAGCTGGACAGAGCCAGTTTCTTCTCTGCCAGGCATTTCCTCAGGGAGGTGCTCTTCCAAGAGCTCTTCTGTTATCTCCTCTGCTGGCTCGGAGATAACAGCCTCCTCTTGAGGCTGGGCGGGTTGCTCCGCCTCCTCGGCTAAAGCCTCCTCTTGAGGCTGGGCAGGCTGCTCCATTCTCTCTTTGCCAGCTATATCAGTTTCTATTTCAGTCTCCATAGGTGCCGGTGTTTCAGGCGGAGGGACAGCTGCTTCAGAAGTCTCAAGTAGTGCCGCTTCGTATCTCTCCAGTTCAAACTCTTTGCTCTCCCACAGTCCGGCTCTTTTGCTCTTCAACTCCATCTCTATATCCTGCCCTTCACTCAATACTTCCTGTAAAGAAGAGAATAATCGGTCGTAAGTCTTCTTATACTCCTCCCTTATCTCTTTCTCTATATCCTCTCTTGCTCTGAGCAGGAATAGTAGAGCCTTCTGCTTGGCTTCTAGCTCAGTGATTTCAGCCTTTCTATTTGCCGAGGCTAGAGTATCCTCTGCCTCTTTCTGGGTGGCTATTTTGGCTTTCCTCTTTATTTCCTGTCCCTCTTGCTTGGCTTGGGCGATGATAGTGATAGCTTCGGCTTCACCCTCGGCTCGTGCCTTCATTTTGATGCTGGCTGCCATCTGTTCGGCATCGGTTACCGCCGTTTTAAGTAGTGAGCGCAATGAGGCGGCAGAGGCTTGTTGTGAAGCCTTGTGCTGGGCAATAAGGTTATTAACAAACGCAACTACCTGCTCTTCATCTAGCCCCTCTTTGGTAATATTAAATTCCCTTTCCCACAACTGCCTTGCTTTCTGCTTCCCCTTCCCCCCTCGTTGACCAAACAAATTGAACATCGGAGTTAACCTACCTTAATTATTAATCTATTATTAAATTATAATTCGCCAAATGGCACATGTCAAAAAGCTAGTCCGTCCCTTCAGATTGTACAACTAGCCTGTTGGTTAAACAATCCTGCAAAGGGATGATTTAGGCTGGGGAAAGATATCTTCTGGTAGTAGCCCCTTCGGGTGAGCCTTTGCCTGTTGAGCATATACTTATTTGACCCTTCACAAAGTTCAGGACGACTAAATGTAATTCCAGAATATAGGTTCATATAGAATTTGTCAACTAGTAACTGGAACCCGGTTATAGGAAGTGACCCCAGCCGAGCTAAGCCAAAAATATTTGGCAAAATTATTGTTTTACCCCCTTGACATTTGACAGATTTATGGTATTATTATAGCCCCTTGGCATTCTCATGTTGCCCGAGCCCTGCCTTAATAAACCTGGCTACGACTGGAATACGTAGTGTAACTTGCCCTAACTGGAGGTGACCATATGGATAAAATAGTAGTGATGATGGTTGATAAACAGCCTCTCTTCAGGGTTGGCGTGTGCCACGCCTTATCTCAACAACCTGACTTTGACGTAGTTGACGGTGCTCCGGATCAGAATGTAATGGCAGTAATTGAAGCTAATTCTCCCGACATGCTGCTGCTGGATATTGACTATCCTTCCCTCAGGGGGCTTGAGCTGGCACGAAGGGTTGCCCTATACTGCCCCACCACCAAGGTAATAATGCTGACTTCTAACCCAGATGACCGGCAGCTTTTTGAGATTATTAAGACCGGAGCTGTAGCCTACTTGGATAAGAGTATCACTGCCGAAGAGCTGACTAAGACCATAAGACGAATCTCTGGCGGTAAATACCCCATAAATGACAGCGTGTTAGCTAGACCTAAGATTGCCGAGCATGTATTAAGACAATTCCAAAGTATATATAGCAATGGGAAAACCATGGAAAGTGTAGCTGTCCCCCTTACCTCTAGGGAGACGCAGATTCTGAATTACATTGCTGCGGGTAACTCAAATAAGCAAATCGCCAATATTCTGCAAATCAGTGAGCAGACAATTAAGAATCATGTTAGCAACATCCTGCGCAAGCTAAATGCTAATGATAGAGCCCACGCTGTGGTCCTGGCCATACGCTATGGCTGGATTTCAGCCGAGGAACTCCAGCCACTAACCTATCCTCAAAACTGATGGAATAGCCGCAAATACATTAAAGCCCCACCCAGCAAAGTCACCACTGAGTACTTTCTCCCATAACAGCAAATAGGACTAATTACCTAGGCATAAAGTTACCAATGAGCTATTTTATCCCCCTTGGAGATTGTAGGATACTGTAGCTGAGCTAGACTACCTGGGCACAGGTAAGCATGTAAAGCATCAAAGCCCTTTTTATCAATAATCTGTGCCAGTTGTGCTCGTGCTCAGTAAGATCAAAGAGGGGGGTGAGGATTATAAAGGACATCCGAATACTCTTGGTTGATGGTCAGGAGGTTGTTCGCCGTGGGGTGCGAGATACGCTGGGGGTGGAAGAGGATATGGAAATCGTAGGTGATTACTCCTCGGCTGAAGAAGCCTTGTCTCAGACGGAAATACTGTTGCCAAATATCGTGCTTATGGAGGCTAAAATGCCGGGCATGGGGGGGGTTGAGGCTACCCGCCGCTTGCACCAAAAACGGACGCCATGTAAGGTTATTATGCTAACCTTACATGAGGATTGTCTGGCTGAGGCTCTGGAAGCTGGGGTGGCAGGCTACCTTCTAAAAGACATAAGGTGCCAGGAGCTTGCCGAGGCTATTAGAAGGGTTTATCACGGGGAATTAGTTATTGATGAGCGTCTCATATCAACCTACCATATTGTGGAAGGGGAGGCAGAATACCTACCGCTAGTGGGCAATGGCATCTTGGTTAAAGAGGTGGAGTTGGTTATACCTCCGCCAGTTGATGCGTCTTGGTTACTAAGATTCATTTGCCACGTGGAGGAGGCGATTGAGGCAAGTATCGTGCAACAGGTTGGCTCTTTGGTGGGAGGCACGGCTATTACTATCCTGCTACGACGGGCTCTCTCATTGGCAGATGTCTTAGGCCGGCTGAGGGAGATGCCCGATGTAGAAGAAGCCAGGGAGAAGTCAGCGTCAGAATACAGCTCCTTTGACTTTGCCAATAAAACCATAGCTAGGCTGGGAACCCATCCTAAGAAAAAGCTTCTGGTAACCCTAAAGGAGGCTGGCTCAGCTAAGCAATTAGAATTAACTGGGCTGAGAGCAGGCTAATCAACGAGCATCAAGAAAACGGAATATAGGTTCTCAGCAAAGTAAATGCTCTCTTGTGAAACTGATGGACATTGTTTACACATTCTCTTGACAAATTGCCAAAAGCAAAGTATTATGTTGCTTTGTGAACCTTTAGGCTCATTAATCTGAGCCATTTGGGTCAAGGGTCAAGATGGGGCAGTGGAAATTAGCGCCCAAGGCATTAAATGAAAGCTTGAAACGATAGGACATGTGAGGGAGGAGCAGGGATGAAGATGAACAATAGAAGGTCTAATATAGAGATAATAGCTGACATGTTGAAGGTGGGAGAAAATGGCGCTGGCAAGACAGAGATTATGTATAGCGTCAATATGAGCTATAGCCAAATACAGAAGTATCTCGGCTTCCTAATGAGCCGGGGTTTTATCAATAAAGTCAAGGTAGGTAATCCAGCAGTAACCTATCAAGTGACTGACTTGGGTTTGAAGCTGCTTAAAAGTATAGATAGTGTAACGGAAATGCTTGGTTGGCTTGACAAATGACAGCTAGTTCTAACAGTTTATTGATTTCTAGGATACCCTGGGGAAGCAGATTCTTTAGGTTGCTCTTTGCTTGTGATAAATTATAAAAGGAGTTTTCCATGGCAGAGAAACGGATGCTGATAGTTGATGCCGAAGTAGCCAGGAAGGTGGACGAAAATCGTGGTGACATGAACCGTTCAGACTTTATTAACTTTCTCATTGATAGCTGTTTGAAGGAAGGCTCTGAGAAGCAAAACTATATAACCAAGGAAGAATTCAGCCAGTTCCAGCAGGGAACCAGGGAGCTGTTACGAAATTTCCTTGAGTTTTTTATTAGCTATGGTCTAGAACTGGGTAAACAGCCAAAGGATAAAGCCTTTGACGAATTAAGCCAGAAACTACAAGCCCTTGGTAGCTCTGGTAGCCAAGCCAAAGACCCCTAATCAAGCCTCTATTGACTCTTAACCGCCTCGCCTCTTAACCGATTTCCATATGTAATAGAACTATCTTCTAGAACACAATCACTTCCCATTGCCAAGACAACCTGCGATAGTTAGAAGTGGGAATGTATCATGATTTACATAGCCATAGGTTGTCTTGGTTTTCTGCTAATACATCTTTTCGACATCGTCTTCCTAAAAAGGTTGCCAGGGGCAAAACCTTTTACCTGGATTCTGGGTAGTGGCTTATTGGTTTATGCACTAGCGATGGCGTGCCTCCGGTCAGATAAGCTACCATTACCCATATGGTCTACCTGGCTAGGCTGGGCATTACTAACAGTATCTCTCCTTCTACTGATATACTCCCTGTTTATCAATCTTCCCTTCCGCAAGACATATATTGCCACTGGTGTCGGCGATAAGCTAATAAGAACAGGACTATATGCCCTGGTTCGGCACCCAGGAGTACACTGGTTTATCTTCGTCCTGCTCTCACTTATTCTAGTTTCAAAGTCCAGCCTACTACTTATAGCCACACCAATATTCATTTCGCTGGACATAGTGTTGGTCATTGTGCAGGACAAGTTTTTCTTCGGCAGGATGTTCGATGGTTATGATAGCTACCGGCGGGAAACACCAATGCTAGTGCCAAATCGACAGAGCTTAAATACCTTCATAAATTCGTTAAAACAAACTAGAGCCTGAATTGTGGCTTAAGGAGGAGAAATGATGGAAATAGCTGAACTACTCAGACAGGGTAAAACTGAGGAGGTGTGGCAGAGGTGCTGTGGGTTTATTGACCTGAGTCTTGAGGATTTTATGAGGATTCAGCGGCGGCTACTTTCGGAACAGTTAGAGCTTCTGGAGAGATGTGAACTGGGCCGCTATATCATGAGCGGAGCTGCTCCTTACAACGTGGAAGAGTTTCGTGAGCAGGTTCCCCTCACCACCTATGACGACTATGCCCCCTACCTCCTCGCAAAGAGGGAGGATGTGCTGCCTAAGAGACCAGCCCTGTGGCAGTATACCTCAGGCAAGTCTGGCGAGTATCCTTTCCGGTGGGCTCCGGTCACTGCCGAGCAACTCAGAGAGATAGAATCACTATTATTTGCTATGCTATTTTTCTCCGGTTGTAAGCAAAGAAATGAAATTGCCTTCAAGAAGCATACTAAGTTTCTCTATGGAATGGCCCCACCACCCTACGCCACTGGCACAATGGCTCGCGTCTTCCCCCATCAACTATTTGATTTCTTGCCACCAGTAGAGAAAGCGGAAAAAATGTCTTTTGAGGAGAGGATGCAGCGGGGCTTTGAGCTGGCTCTGTCCGAGGGGTTAGATGTGTGCTTTGCTCTATCCAGCGTTGCTATAGCCATAGGTGACCGCTTCAGGCAAAAAAGCAACAACACAAGCATCAAGGCTTTGCTCAGAAGACCCAAAGCAATACCTCGCTTGGCACGAGGACTAGTAAAAAGTAAGTTGGCTCATCGCCCATTACTGCCTAAAGATTTATGGTCACTTAAGGGCTTAATCACATTTGGAATAGATAGCTCTATCTATAAAGAAAAAATCAAAGAAGCCTGGGGCAGAGAGCCGCTGGAATTCCACGGCTCCACCGAGGCTATCCTGATTGCCATGCAGACTTGGGACTACCAGGATATGACCTTTATACCCCATCTCAATTTCTTTGAGTTTATTCCCGAAGAGGAAAGCATTAAATCTAGGGAAGACCCTACGTATCAACCGTCAACACTTTTACTGGATGAGGTTAAACCAGGTAATTACGAGCTGGTCATTACTAGTTTACATGGTGGTCCATTTATCAGATATAGACTGGGACACTTGATTAAAATAACATCTTTGCGTAATGAACAGCTCAATATAGACATCCCTCAAATGGTCTTCCTCTCCCGCGTAGATGACCAGATTGACATTGCCGGTTTTACCCGACTATCGGAGAAAATTATCTGGCAAGCTGTAGAGAACACTGGGTTGGCTTATGAGGATTGGACGGCACGCAAAGAGGTTAAGGATAAACCAGCACTACACCTATATATTGAACTCAAGGAAAACGGATATGTTACCGCTGAGCAGGTAGCTGTCTCCGTTGATGAGGAGCTCAACAAACTAGATACCCCCTATGCTGAGCTGGAATCATTTACCGGTTTAAGACCGCTAGAGGTCACTCTACTTCCACAAAATGCCTTTCAACTTTATAAGCTAAGACAGCAAGCCTCTGGTGCTGACCTGGCTCAATTAAAGCCTCCTCACATCAACCCAGCTGATGGTATTATAGACTTCCTGGTCAATACCGCCGGCAAAGTAACAGTCAAGGTAGGGCAGAAGGTAGAAGTGTAAGTAAACCTCATAATTCCAGGTAGTTTGGCTACTATATTGCATGACTAAAGAGATTAGCTAAACATAGGAAACAGGTAGCAAGCGCCAAAATTGCTACCTGTTTTATTATGTAGAACGAATTCGTCCCCCTCGCATTCTTATTGACAAGGTCAAAGCTATAAGCCATAATTGGCATAATAATACATAGTATCATTTGTCTGAGGGGACCTTAGTGACTATATGGGCTCTAATCCCGCTTATCACTTGTCTAGCTTATATTGCCTTACTCGTCCTGACACTACCATCTATAGAAAGGCGAATCAATAGAGTATTCGCCTTTTATCTCGGTATTGCTGCTACCTGGAGCTTCACCTCCTTTATGCTCCATCTCAATGCTTTCCCCCAATACTCACTACTTTGGAACGAAGTCCTGGTAGTAGCCTTAATATGGACCTCACTTACCTACTACCACTTTATTCGGGCTTACACTAGCAAACCTGCGGGGATGGGGGTATATCTTGGTTATGTCTTTGTATTAGTGCTGGCTGTGCTTTGCCTCAGTGGCTACATAGTCCAGTATTCCTATGTTATTGATGGGGTTCTGTACCACAGCCTTGGAACTTCAATCTACTTTATCGGTGCCATCAGCCTCTTTTTTGCCGTTGCAGTAATATTCCAGTTGATAAAAAGATACCGTAGTTCCACAGACCCTGTAGGCCGCAATAGAACAGTGTATCTAATGACAGGCTGGGGCATATTAGTAGTCTCTGCCTATACTAACCTTATTCCGGCTGTGGCTGGGCTTCCAGTAGACCATATTGGCAGTCTTATCAATGCCCTAATAATCTCTTACACCATTTCCAGGCTTCACCTGCTTGATGTCAGGTTCGTAGCGCGGAGAGGACTGGCCTACCTTCTGTTAATTATCTGCCTCGTCGGCGTATATATAGGTGCGATATTACTTGGGCACAGGTTCTTCCCTGACCGTCCGCTTTACACTGTCTTAGTACTTACCTCCGGTTTAGTACTCTTGCTGGCATTAGTGGCTCGCCCACTAAGGTATGTTATCCAGGAGAAAGTAGACCGTTTCTTCTATCGTGAAACCTATGACTATCGCCAGATACTGTTCACCTTCTCCAACAAGATAAGCAATGTTCTTGACCTGGGCGAATTGGCACAAAGTATATTAGACCCGATAGTAAAAGCCATGCATGTTAAACAGGCATCTCTGCTGCTCCCTGAGATTGAGAGCGGTGATTTTAATACCCAGTTTATCCAGCGAGCGGCACCAAAAGAGCCGCTGACTAAACTGAGGTTCACCAGTGACAACCCGATTGTGACCTGGCTTGCCACTGAGGGCAAGGTTCTTAGACGGGAGCTCATAGAGATCATCCCACAATTCAAGGGACTGTGGGAGACAGAGAGGGTTGCTTTTAAGGCTGCGGAGGTGGAGCTATTTTGCCCCATAACGAGCAAGGGCAACCTGATTGGCATCATGGCTGTAGGTAAAAAACAATCTGATTCCCCATACTCTGAGGAGGAAGTAGGCCTATTCATGACTATGGCTAATCAGGTAGCAGTGGCTATGGAAAATGCCAGGATGCTTGATAGCCTCAAAAATGAACGGCTTCGGGTGAGAAGGCTCTTAGCCCAAGCAGTCCATGCCCAGGAGGAGGAGCGAAAAAGGATTTCAGTTGACCTCCATGATAGTGTTGCCCAATGGCTGATTGGTGCCTCATATCGGGCTCAGACCTGTAGTGAACTCCTCTCGGGGCGTGACAATGGTGAAGCTCAAGGGGAGCTGGCTGCCATGGAAAGCACTATTGATAAAAGCCTGAAGGAGCTACGCCGGGTGCTGACTGATCTCCGCCCACCGGCTCTGGATGAACTGGGACTTGTCCATGCCCTGCGGCAGAGCCTTGAAGATTTGAGGACTGACGGCATAGATTGCCAATTTAGTGAGGCGGGCACGCCGGTTCGACTGCCATCAAGCATGGAGATAGCCGTTTACCGCATAGTCCAGGAAGCTCTGACTAATGTCCGAAAGCATGCTGATGCCACCAAGGTAAATCTCCGCTTGTGGTTTCAGACAGGTAGGTTGTTGGTTGAGGTTCAGGACAATGGCAGGGGTTTTGACCTGTCTCAAACGCTGGATAGCGCCATATCTGTGGGGCATATGGGCCTACTGGGTATGAAAGAGAGGGTGGAGGCATTGGGAGGGGATATCAGAATAAAGACAGGCGAAGGGGCTGGAACTACTATAATCTTGAGTCTTCCGGTTCAGCCCCAGATGGAGGAAAGATAGATGGACACCATCCGAATACTTCTGGTTGATGACCAGCAGGTTGTGCGTGAGGGACTGCGGCGCATGCTGGAGCTTGAATCAGATATGGAGGTGGTGGGTGAGGTAGGCGAGGCTAAGGAGGTGCTTACTCAGGTGGAGGCGCTCTCCCCTGAGGTTATCCTCATGGACATTAAGATGCCCGGGATGGATGGGATTGAGCTTACTCGACAGCTAAAGGAAAAGCAGTTCCCGGGCAGTATCATTATGTTGACTCTATATGATGAATACCTGCCTCAGGCTATTGAAGCTGGGGCAGTGGGCTACCTGCTTAAGGATATTAAGCGTGAGGAACTGGTAAGAGCTATCCGAACCGCCCACCAAGGTCGCTCGCCACTTAGTCTGTCTCTCAGCCGGGACCGGTTGGCTGAGTTTGCTGCTCCGTCTGGGAGCAAACAGCGAGCTGGTCTGTCAGAGCGGGAACTAGCTGCCCTCCGCCTGATTGCTGATGGTGTAGCCACTAAAGAGATTGCGAGCCAGCTTTTTTTGAGTCAGTCATCTGTTAAGCGAACCGTAAGCCTCATCTTTGAGAAATTGGGTGTCCGCAATCGCTCCGAGGCAGTATCCGAAGCCTACAAAAGAAGGCTGATTTAATACTTCGGTATCCCTTGTTAAAAGGCTGTCCCTCCTGAGCTTGTTTTGCCTGCATCTATCACCCCAATTCAATAAATAGCCCGCTGCCTATTTGGAACCTTAGGCTCATTAAACTGACCCCTTTGGCTCATAGGGTTGTCCTTTTGGGACTTCCAAAGTTGTTATTAAAAGGATACTATCATTAAGGATAGATTTCACCCAAGATATTGGTTTATTTTAACTACAGGAATGGAGGGTAAGGTGGAGAAAGAGATTCGGATTCTTCTGGTTGATGACCACCAGGTGGTGCGGGAGGGTTTGCAGCACATGCTGGGGCAGGAAGAAGATATGGAAATCGTAGGCCAATGTGCCAATGGTGAAGAAGCCCTGTCCCAAGTAGAAATGCTTTCCCCCAACATTGTGCTTATGGATATTAAGATGCCTGGGATAGACGGGATTGAGCTTACTCGTCGGCTAAAGGAGAGGAAACTCCCCGGCAATATCATTATGTTGACTCTATATGATGAATATCTGGCTCAGGCTATGGAGGCTGGGGCAGCCGGTTACCTGCTCAAGGATACCAAGCGTGCCGAACTTGCCCAAGCCATTAGGCAGGTTCACCATGGGGAGATGGTGATTAGTGACAGTATTACGGCTAAACCCCGAATTGAGTATGAGGAGAGGGGTGGCAAAAGGGCAAAGGGGACCTCTCTACCGGAACAAGATGCCTCCACCACCATGGCTGAAGAGGTGCAGATGGTTATGCCTCCACCCATTGATGCCAAGCAGTTAATGAGGTTCATTAGTCGGGTAGAGGAGCTGTTTCAGTCCCGTATACTGCAAATGGTTGGCTCTTGGCAGGGGGACACTGCCATTAGCATCCCCCTAATAAGGGCTACCCCGTTGGCAAGTATCCTAAGTAAATTGGAAGAGATGCCTGAGATAGAAACAGTAGGGGAACAACCACTGACAGGCAAGGTAGACCCCAAGTTCTTCCGCAAAACCGAGTCCGTACCAAGAATGAAGACCAGGGTTCAGAAGACCTTCTTTGTAACCCTTAAAAATAACTAGACCGGGTGCCCTTCAGCTTTTCCCACCGGCATCTCTCACCGGCACAACCTAGCTCCCGCCAGCTAGGCAGTGACACCTCCAGTTCTTAATTAAACCATCTCACCAGCTTCCATATATAGTGGATGGGGTTTAACCCCACGTACCGCTGTGCTATACTATCTCTCAAGAGGGAAGCTATTCTTAGTAGCTGGCAAGGGTAATGTTAGGCAAGCCACCGGTAGATATTCAGGAGCAAATTGAGCGGGGCATTTCTGTTCTTAGGCAGGGAGGGCTGGTTGCCTTTCCTACTGATACTGTCTATGGGCTGGGGGCTTGTGCCAGCCTGCGTCAGGCTGTGGAGCGGGTTTACCGGGTGAAGGGGCGACCACGGAATATGGCACTCCCCTTACTCCTAGCTCACACATCACAGATAGGTGAAGTTGCTGACTCTGTGCCCCAGATTGCTTGGCTTTTAGTCCGTAATTTCCTACCTGGCGCCTTGACACTAGTTTTACATAAATCTAGCTCAGTCCTTGATATTATCACTGGTGGAGGTATAACGGTAGCGGTTCGCATTCCGGCACATCCGGTTCCGGTTGCCCTTGCCGAAGGTCTGGGAGCGCCTATTGTGGGCACAAGTGCTAATCTGAGCGGTAAACCAAGTGCATTAACTGCTGATGAGGTCTATTCCCAGCTTGGTGATAAGATAGATTTGGTTATTGATGGTGGCCGGTGCCCGGGTGGTAGAGAATCTACTGTAGTTGATGTAACCGGGGAGGCGCCTGTAGTTTTGCGGGAGGGCGCTATCTCAAGGGAAGAGCTTGAGAGGGTGTGTGGTAACATTGTGTTTAGGGGGGCTAATTAGTGCGTATTGCTATTGGCTGTGACCACAGGGGACTAAATCTCAAGCAATTGGTTATCAAGCTGATTACTGACGCCCAGCATAGCTATGAGGACTTTGGCTGTTATACTACCGACTCGGTAGATTACCCCGATATTGCTGGACAGGTAGCTGAAGCGGTAGCCAGGGGTGATTTTAGATGCGGTATTTTGGTATGTGATACCGGTATTGGTATGAGTATTGCCGCTAATAAGGTTAAGGGGATAAGGGCTGCCCTGTGTCATGATGCCTTCAGCGCTCAGCGGGCTCGTCAGCACAATGATGCCAATATCCTTTGTCTGGGGGTGGGGCAGGAGCAGGGTGCAGTGCCTGAAATTGTTAATGCTTTTCTTACCGCTGAGTTTGAGGGCGGCAGGCATCAGCAAAGGCTAAACAAGATAAGGGATATGGAAGGCTAGTAGTAGTTTATTTGACAATAGATAGGCACTATGTTATTTTGTGGCAACAGGGCTAAAGGTGAGGCTTCGGAATTTCTATGCCGTCCGCCACGGTGGACGGTTTTTAATTACTATGTTGTGGGGGTAAGACATGAAAAGTGATGTTATTAAACGGGGGGTGGAGCGGGCTCAACATCGGTCTTTACTGCGTGCTGTAGGTTGCACCTCAGCAGAGATGGAGAAGCCTTTTATTGGTGTTGTTAATAGCTTCACTGAGATTGTCCCGGGACATATACACCTCCGAGATATTGCCGAGGCGGTTAAAGCCGGGGTGCGTAGTGGTGGGGGTGTTCCCTTTGAGTTTAATACCATTGCCGTTTGTGACGGCATCGCTATGAATCACCCGGGTATGAAATATAGCCTGCCCAGCCGAGAGCTAATAGCTGACTCAGTAGAAATAGTGGCTGAGGCTCACGCCTTTGATGCCCTGGTCTTTATTCCTAACTGCGACAAAATAATCCCCGGGATGCTTATGGCAGCAGTAAGGCTCAACCTACCGGCTATCTTTATTAGCGGTGGCCCGATGCTAGCCGGGCAGCTATATATTGATGGTCAGGCTAAAAAGATTGACCTTAGTTCCGTCTTTGAGGGGGTAGGGATGGTAGCTAAGGGGGAAATGAGCCCAGAGGAACTGGAACGGTGGGGGGAGGTTGCCTGCCCCGGCTGTGGTAGCTGTGCCGGGATGTTTACCGCTAATACGATGAATTGCTTGACTGAGGCGCTGGGAATGGGACTCTCCGGTAACGGGACTATCCCGGCTATTGATGCTGGACGGATACGGCTAGCCAAAGAGGCAGGGCAACAGGTTATGAGGCTTTTAGCTGATAATGTTTGTCCCCGGGATATAATAAATAAAGATTCCCTTTATAATGCCTTTGCCGTTGATATGGCATTAGGTGGTAGCACCAATTCAGTTTTACACCTTATAGCAATTGCTCACCAAGCCGGGATTGATTTCCCATTATCACTAATAAATGAGATAAGCCAGCGCACGCCTAACCTGTGCCGACTAAGCCCGGCCGGGAGCCATCGCGTTGAGGATTTAAACCTTGCTGGCGGCATAGTTGCCGTAATGAAGGAGTTACAGGGTTTATTAAACCTGAGGGTAAAAACAGTATCGGGGAAAACTATGGAGGAGGTTATTGCTGACAGGCGGTTTGTGAATAGAGAGGTTATTCGTTCTATTGATAATCCCTATTCAGCTAGGGGGGGTATTGCTATTCTATTTGGTAATCTAGCCCCTGAAGGTGCAGTGGTGAAGAGGGCAGCGGTAGCTCCGGAGATGATGGTTCATCGGGGACCAGCCAGGGTATTTGACAGTGAAGAAGAGGCTACAACTGCTATCCTGAGCGGTAATATAAAGTCGGGCGAGGTAGTGGTTATCCGCTATGAAGGACCTAAGGGGGGACCCGGGATGAGGGAAATGCTTGGTCCTACTGCTTTCCTTAGTGGCATGGGTATGGATAGAGAGGTAGCCCTTATCACCGATGGGCGTTTTTCTGGAGCCACTCGCGGTGCCGCTATTGGTCATGTTTCGCCTGAGGCAGCTAATCGAGGACCTATCGCCGCTCTAGCTAATGGGGATATAATTGGGATTGATATTCCTAATTACAAGCTTGAGGTCGAGCTTAGCGATGAACAAATATCTAATCGCCTGGCTCGTCTTGCCTTGTTTGAGCCTAAAGTAAAAACAGGTTATCTCAGCCGCTACGCCGAGAGGGTTTCTTCGGCTAGCGCTGGGGCGGTGTTTAGATAACAGGAGGAGCTACCATGAAGATGACTGGTGCCCAGATTATATGTGAGAGCTTAGTAAAAGAGGGGGTGGAGGTTATTTTTGGTATTCTGGGTGGGGCTGTCTTACCACTGTATGATACCTTGCCTCAGTATCCTCAGCTTCGCCATATTCTGGTGCGTCACGAGCAGGGTGCTGCCCATGCTGCTGATGGCTATGCCCGAGCTACGGGGAAGGTAGGGGTATGCATGGCTACCTCTGGTCCCGGGGCGGCTAACCTGGTTACCGGCATTGCTAATGCGTACCTTGATTCGGTGCCTATCGTAGCTATAACCGGTCAGGTAGCCAGACCCTTTATTGGCAAGGATGCCTTCCAGGAGATAGATATTACTGGCATCACCTTGCCTATCACCAAGCATAACTATCTTGTCCTTGATGTGGATTCACTGGCTAGGGTAATTAAGGAGGCGTTTTATCTAGCCAGGAGTGGTCGGCCCGGACCGGTGCTTATTGATGTGCCACGAGATGTTTTTATAGAGCCGGCAGAATTTAGCTACCCGAGCCGAGTGAATTTGCCCGGTTATAAGCCAACCCTTCAGGGGCACCCGGCGCAGATTAAGAAAGCAGCAAAGCTTATAAATGAAGCTCAGCGACCTCTTATTATTGCTGGTAGGGGAGTGATTATCTCTGGAGCCTATGCTGAGCTTAAGCAATTGGCTGAGACGGCACAGGTACCGGTGGTTACTACTTTATTGGGTATTAGTTGTTTCCCCGAGGGTCATGTTCTAAGTCTTGGTATGCTGGGTATGCATGGTATGGCTTATGCTAATATGGCAGTCAATGCCGCCGATGTCATTATTGCCATCGGGATGAGGTTTGGTGATAGGGCTACGGCTAAGGTAAGTGCCTTTGCTCCTCATGCCCGCATTATCCATATTGATATAGACCCGGCTGAAATCGGTAAGAATGTGCGGGTGGATGTGCCAATAGTTGGTGATGTGAAGATAATTCTAGGTGCACTAAATAAACTGATTACATCAACTGAGCATATTGATTGGGTTCAACAGCTTGATGGTTGGCGGCGGGAGCACCCGTCAACAGTTATTAGAGATAGCCAGGGGCTCTTACCCCAGTTTGTCATTCGCCAAATATATGAGGTAACACAGGGTGAGGCTACCATTGTTACCGGGGTGGGTCAGAACCAGATGTGGGCAGCCCATTATTACTGCTATAATAGACCAAATAGCCTGATCTCTTCGGGTGGATTAGGGACTATGGGATTTGAGCTTCCGGCAGCTATGGGGGCTAAGGTAGGTTGCCCTGAGGACACTGTTTGGTGTATTGCCGGTGATGGTGGCTTTCAGATGACCATTCAGGAGTTGGCTACCATAGTTCAGGAAAAGGTGGCAGTAAAGATAGCTATTATCAATAATGGCTACTTGGGTATGGTGAGGCAATGGCAGGAGTTGTTCTATGAGCGACGATATGTAGCCACACCGCTAAGTGGTCCAGACTTTGTCAAGATTGCTGAGGCGTATGGACTCCCTGGGCTAAGGGTTAGACATAAAGAGGAAGTAATTCCAGCTATAGAGCAAGCCATGGCGCATAATGGTCCTTTTCTGATAGATTTTGCGGTGGAACCGGAGGAAAATGTTTATCCTATGGTGCCGCCAGGGGCATCTTTAGCTGAAGTTCTTGAAGAACCTAAGAAAGAGGTGGCAATATGGCCGCAACGAAGCACACCCTAGTTGCTCTGGTTGAGGATAAGCCTGGAGTGCTTAACCGGATGGCAAGCCTTTTCCGAAGGCGTAGCTTCAATATTGACAGCATTGCCGTGGGGCATAGTGAACTGCCTCATCTATCGCGAATGACTATTGTGGTTAATGGGGCAGCTACCATGGTGGAGCAGGTTAGGAAGCAGTTGGATAAGGTTATAGATGTGGTCAAGGTATCTGATATTACCGGGGACGATGTGATTGCCCGGGAGCTAGCCTTAATTAAGGTCCATGCCACTGCCTCTACCCGAAGCGAGATTATTCAGATTGTAGACATATTCAGGGCAAATATAGTAGATGTTGCCTCTGATTCGGTTACCATTGAGGTTACCGGCGATGAGGAAAAAATTAATTCCTTATTTAACCTGCTTCGTGGTTTCGGTATCAAAGAATTAGCCAGGACGGGTTGTATAGCTATGAGCAGGGGTGGCTCAAGTCCGCTCCAGGTAGAGGGAAAGTTACCTAGGTTTCGTAACGAAAAGCGGAAAGCACCCTGAGCACCTTTTCCCAAGGAGGTTAACCAGGCTCAAAGGCGGGGCGAGGTTGTTAAATAATCTCACCTTAACTGCTACGAGGTGTCGGTAAATAAAATAAAAGGAGATGAAAACCTATGGCTAAGATATATTATGACAGTGATTGTGACCTAGCTTTGCTTAAGGGAAAAAGGATTGGCATTATCGGCTATGGGAGTCAGGGGCATGCCCACGCTCAAAACCTCAGAGAGAGCGGTTGCCAGGTGATAGTGGCTGAAGCCGGGGGGAGTCAGGGCTGGAAGAGGGCTGATGAAGCTGGCTTTAGGGTGCTAAGCGCGGCTGAGGTGGCTAAGGAAGCCGATATTATTGCTATGCTGGTGCCGGATAATCTACAGCCAGATGTCTATCATAGGTCAATTGAGAAGGGGCTAGCCCCGGGCAACACCCTGATGTTTGCTCACGGTTTTAATATCCACTACGGGCAAATCATTCCACCACCAGATATTGATGTTAGTATGATAGCTCCTAAATGCCCCGGTAATATGCTGAGGCAGCTTTATACTGAAGAAAAAGGACCGCCGGCAATAGTTGCTGTTCATCAGGATGTTTCAGGCAAGGCAAAGGATATAGCCCTGGCTTATGCCAAGGGTATCGGCTGCTCCCGAGCCGGTGTTATTGAGACCACATTCGCTGAAGAGACGGAGACTGACCTCTTTGGTGAGCAAACAGTGCTGTGTGGTGGGGTTTCAGCTCTAGTCAAGGCTGGGTTTGAGACCCTGGTTGAGGCTGGCTATCAGCCGGAGATAGCCTACTTTGAATGCTTCCATGAGCTTAAACTTATCGTTGACCTGATGTATCAGGGTGGCTTGGGCTACATGCGCCGCTCGGTCAGCGATACTGCTGAGTATGGTGATTATACCCGGGGACCGCGTGTTATTGATGATATGGTTATGGATGAGATGGCGCAAATCCTGGCTGAGATTCAGGATGGCACTTTCGCTAAGGAGTGGATTTTAGAGAATCAGGCTGGTCGCCCGGTCTATAATGCCCTGAAGCGCATGGATGAGGAACACCTTATTGAAGAGGTTGGTGCTGAGCTACGTGAGATGATGCCGTGGCTGAAAGAGGGGTGAAGTTCTAGGAATAACACAAGAGTGAGGGGTAAGTGGACAGAGTAATTATCTTTGATACTACTTTGCGGGATGGGGAGCAGGCGGCGGGGGGGACGCTAAATGTTCAGGAGAAGCTGGACATAGCCAGGCAACTGGAGAGGCTCAGGGTGGATGTTATTGAGGCTGGCTTTCCCATTAGCTCCCCCGGCGACCTTGAGGCGGTAAGGCTTATTGCCAAGGAGATTCGCACCCCGGTAATCTGTGCCCTGGCCCGGGCTCACCCTGGTGACATAGACCAGGCTTGGGAGGCAGTTAAGGAAGCTCAACACCCACGAATACATGTCTTTCTGTCAGCTTCAGATATACACCTATCGTATCAACTGAAAAAGAGCCGTGAGGAGATTTTGCAGACCTCTCGTGATATGGTAGTCAAGGCTAAGAAATATACTGATGATATTGAGTTTTCACCGATGGATGCCAGCCGAACCGAGCCTGAATATATCTACCAAATCTTGAAGGCAGTAATTGACGCTGGCGCCACTACAGTAAATATCCCTGATACCGTGGGCTATGCCATCCCTGATGAGTTTGGTGGACTTATTGAGGGGATTTTCAAAAATGTGCCCAATATTAATCAAGCTATAGTTAGCGTTCATTGCCATAATGACCTCGGTCTAGCCGTGGCTAATAGCCTGGAATCGGTCAAGCGGGGAGCAAGACAGGTGGAGTGCACCGTTAATGGCATCGGGGAGAGGGCGGGCAATGCCTCGCTTGAGGAAATTGTTATGGCACTCAAGACGCGTAGCGACTTTTTCAACCTGACTACCAACATTGACACCACACAAATTTATAAGGCAAGCCGACTGGTAAGCGAGCTAACCGGCTTTTCAGTTCAGCCCAATAAGGCAATTATTGGGGCTAATGCCTTCCGTCATGAGTCGGGGATTCACCAGGATGGGGTAATCAAGATGCCAATAACCTATGAAATAATGGACCCCAGAACAGTAGGCATACCGGCTAGCAGCCTGGTGCTGGGCAAGCTCAGCGGGCGGCACGCCTTTAACGAGCGGCTGGCTGAATTAGGCTATAGTCTGAGTGAGGAAAACTTTAACCGTGCCTTTGCCTTATTTAAAGAACTGGCTGATAAAAAGAAGGAGATTACCGACAGAGATATTGAATCCCTTATCGCCGAAGAGTTACGCACTGTTTCTGAGGCTTATCATCTTGACCGTGTTCAGGTGTCTTGTGGGGATAGGGGTATCCCCACCGCCTCAGTTAGGCTTATTGACCCTGACGGTCAGGTTCTGGCTGATGCTGCCCTGGGGACAGGACCGGTGGATGCGGTATATAAGGCTATTAATAGGCTGGTGGATGTGCCTAATGTACTTACTGAATTTAGCGTTAAATCTATAACTGAAGGCATTGATGCTATCGGTGAGGTGCTGATTAGGATAGAGAGTGAGGGGGTAACCTATACCGGACGTGGTGCTGATACCGATATTATTGTCGCTAGCGCCAAGGCTTATATAAATGCCCTTAACAGGTTGCTGGCAGCTAAAAAAGTAACCGAGTAGGTTTTAAACGGGGGTGCTGGAGTGGGTATTGAGGTAGAAATGATTCTGCGTCTCCTACTGGCGGCAGCATTAGGAGCCATCATTGGTTATCAGCGAGAGAGAGCCGGCAAAGCGGCTGGCTTGAGAACTCATACCCTTATTTGTGTTGGTGCTGCCCTGTTCACTATAGCTTCTCTCTATGGATTTGGTGCTAATGCTGACCCGGCTAGGGTTGCTGCTGGAATAGTGGCTGGTATTGGCTTCCTTGGTGCTGGAGCTATTATCCGTACCGGTGAAGGTATTGTTGCCGGGTTGACTACAGCCGCTACCATATGGGCAGTAGCTGGTATCGGTCTGGCTGCCGGCGCTGGCCTATACTTGGCCTCAGCGGTTACTACAGCCCTTATATTGATTGTATTATTTCTTCCTCATCCTATCCGATGAGCCTTATCTCAAGCTTGATTTCTTAACTATTTCACAGAAAGGGAACTACATTGACTTTAGCTGAGAAGATACTGGCGGCTCATACCGATAAAAAGAGGCTAAACCCGGGCGAATTCATAAATGTCAGGGTTGACCTGATTCTAGCCAATGACATTACCGCCCCTATTGCTATAAGAGAGTTTCAACGCATCGGGTTAAAAAGGGTCTTTGACCCCCAAAGGGTAGTGATGGTGGCTGACCACTTTGTCCCTAGTAAGGACATTGCTTCAGCAGAACAAGTGAAGCTGATGCGGGAGTTTTGTTACGAGCAGGGGATACTGTATTTTGAAGTAGGGCAGATGGGTATTGAGCATGTGCTTCTGCCAGAGCAGGGGTTGGTTCTGCCCGGAGATGTGGTCATTGGGGCTGATTCACATACCTGCACCTATGGGGCTTTAGGCGCCTTGGCTACTGGTATGGGGTCAACCGATATTGCCTCGGCTATGGCAACCGGTGACATCTGGATGAAGGTGCCGCCTACCATCAAGCTGGTCTACCATGGGAGTCTGGGGAAATGGGTGGGGGGCAAGGACTTAATCCTCTATACCATTGGTGATATTGGGGTGGATGGTGCCCTCTATTCAGCAATGGAGTTTGGCGGTGAGGTAATTGATGCCCTATCCATGGACGGGCGGTTTACTATGGCTAATATGGCTGTTGAGGCTGGGGCTAAAGCTGGCATTTTCAGGATAGATAACAAAGCACAACTTTACATAAAATCTAGGGCAAAACGACCCTATGCCGTTTATGAACCGGATAATGACGCTGAATATTCTCAAGTGGTTGAGTATGATGTTTCGGCTATTGAACCCCAGGTTGCTTTGCCCCATTCGCCAGCTAACACTAAGCCAGTTAGTCAGGTAGCTGATGTAGAAATTGACCAGGTGGTAATTGGTAGCTGCACTAACGGTCGTCTTGAGGATTTACGGCTAGCTGGTCAAATACTGAAGGGGAGGAAGGTGCATCCCAGAGTGCGGTGTATCATTATTCCCGGCTCACAGCAGGTCTATCTTAATGCCTTGACTGAAGGATTAATAGAGATATTTATTAAAGCTGGGGCGGCGGTCAGCACCCCGACCTGTGGTCCCTGCCTTGGCGGTCACATGGGGGTTCTGGCGGCTGGCGAGCGGTGCGTCTCCACCACCAACCGCAATTTTGTGGGCAGGATGGGCAGCCCCAGGTCAGAGGTCTATCTATCTAATCCGGCGGTGGCTGCCGCCAGCGCCATAATGGGCAGAGTCGCTAACCCCGAGGCAGTTATAGGCTGAGGCGTTAAGCGGTCAAAGTAAGTGGGACTAGGCGAAAGGACATAGTGGAGAGGCTATGCGAAGAAAAGACAAGGAAATTACAGATATTAGTGACATTGAAAGGATAATAAAAAAGGCAACATATTGCCGAATTGGTTTAGTGGATGATGATGAGCCATACGTAGTTCCTGTCTGTTTTGGCTATGAAGGGAATGCTGTTTACTTCCACGGGGCTTCAGAGGGACGGAAGGTTGAACTTATCAGGGAAAATAATAAGATTTGTTTTGAAATAGATACCGATGTGGAATTAACAAAAGCTGAGGAGCCCTGCGGTTGGGCAATGCGATACAGAAGTGTTATTGGGGTGGGGAGAGCCTGTTTTCTGGAAAGTGATGAGGAAAAATCTCACGGCTTGGGGGTTATTGTCAGGCATTACACCGAGGGCGACTTCACTTTTCCCAAAGAAACCCTGGATAAAATTACGGTGGTAAGGGTTGACATTGAAAGCATTACCGGCAGAAAATCGGGGTACTAAGAGAAAATGCTCAGGAAGTTTTAGAGGGATGAAGTCCCTCTTGTAAAATATCCCCCTCTCCTTTTAAGTAAAACTAAGAAGATTGTTTATCTAGGGAGGATTGAAGGGGCGAAGCCCCTTCAACAACTATCCTTCCCCCTCTCCTTTTAAGAAGAGAGTCAGAGAGAGGCAAAGCCTCTCTCAAACAACTGATTCCCCTTCCCCTTGTCAAGGGGAAGGGGACAAAGGGGATAGGGTTTATTAAAACTAATGGGGTGAGGTTTAACAATGAAACCAGGCAAAAGCTGGCGAGAGAAATTAGCCGATAGTAAAGACCTGCCCAAAGTAGCAGAAATTACCGATAAGATGAGTAAAAGATGGGGGACAGGCACGGTGGTTATTCCAGCCCCCAGAGAAGTAGATGAAATTATGGCCAGAGTCCCCGAAGGTAAAGTTACTACCATAAATCAGATTCGTGCCGTACTTGCTCAAAAAAATGGTGCCAGTATCGGTTGCCCGATAACTACCGGGATTTTTGCCCAGATTGCGGCTCGTGCTGCTGAGGAAGCCGCCGCTGAGGGAAAGACAAATACCACCCCCTACTGGCGGACACTAAAATCCAAAGGCGAACTCAACGAAAAATACCCCGGCGGCGTTGAAGCCCAGGCTGCCCGCTTAAGGGAAGAAGGACACACCATTGAACTGGGCAGGGGCAAAAAACCACCCAAAGTAAAAGATTTTGAGGGGGCTTTGCAGGAATTATGAAGAATCAATATTTTAGAGATAATGCTAAGCATAACGTTAAGAGGAGCCGTTGGTATCAGTATGAGAAGACGGCTTGGGGTGGTCAGGGGAATGCGATTATCAAGCTGCCACAAGTAGCCACTGAGTTTAGGGAATTTGTAGTCAATGCAACCACGCTAAAAGTTGATTGGATGCCTTGCCCTAGGTGTGGCTCAAAAAGAGTAATAAAACCTGGCTTCTGGAGTGCTTGTTTGGCAGGGTTTGCGACTGTCGGTTGCCTGCTCTGGATTCCAATAATTGGTTGGGTATTAGCTCCAATTATTGCATTAATGACCCCTATTTTGGGACTGGCAGGTACAGCATATCAATGTAGTGATTGCAAATTTACATGGACTACGAAGGATGTGGAGACTTATCAGGCAGGATGTGTTGATATCAAACATGAAGGTATTGACGGAAGAAGAAAATGAACTATCTAAGGATGCTTTGCATGGTAAATAACGGTGTTTTTGCTCGCTGGGCTTATCTAAGAATTGGTAGATTACTATTAAAAGCTAATAAGGAGATTATCACTTGATGCTCAAAGGCAGACTTCATAAATATGGGGCTAAGGGGATTAAAAGGGGCGAAGCCCCTTTAAAAAATTCTCTTCCCTCTCCCCTTATGAAGGGGAGAGGGATAAAGGGTGAGGGGTTGGTAAACAAGAGGGAATTATCATGACACTACTGAGAGGCAAAGTTCATAAATATGGGGCTAATGTTGATACTGATGCTATTATCCCAGCTAGGTATCTGAATGTGTCTCAGCCGGCCGAGCTGGCAAGGCACTGCATGGAGGATATAGACCCCCAGTTTACTAACCGGGTTAAGCCCGGGGATATAATGGTGGCGACCACTAACTTTGGCTGTGGCTCGTCTCGGGAGCATGCCCCGCTGGCTATTAAGGCATCTGGCATCTCCTGTATAATAGCCAAAAGCTTTGCCCGTATCTTCTTCCGCAACGCCATAAACATAGGTCTGCCCCTGCTTGAGTGCGCTGAGGCGGTGGATAACACTAACGCCGGCGATTTTCTGGAGGTTGACCTTTCCAGCGGCAAAATAAAGAACCTGTCCAGTGGCATAACCTTCACTGCCAAACCCTATCCTGATTTTATGGCTGAGCTTATTTCAGCCGGCGGGCTGATTGAACACACTAAGAAAAGGCTACAACATATTTAGCAACCTATCCCCCTGACCCCCTTCCCTTACAAGGGAAGGGGGAGTATAAGTAAGAGAGGGGGCAAAGCCCCCTCTCTAAAAACTCTTCCCCCTCTCCTTAAAAAGGAGAGGGGGATTAAGGGGGTGAGGTTAACAAATTAACTAGGAGGCTTTAGATGCAGATTGACCTGGCAGTTCTACCTGGCGATGGTATTGGTCCCGAGGTTACCAGTGAGGCAATCAAGGTCTTACAGGCGGTAGGCGACCGGTTTGGGCACAATTTCAATTTGCACTACGGATTGGTCGGTGGGACTGCCATTGACCAATCAGGAACAGCACTTTCGTCAGATACCCTGAAGATGTGTCGGGGTTGCCGTGCTGTATTGTTGGGCGCTGTTGGTGGTCCCAAGTGGGATGACCCCAAAGCTAAGGTTCACCCTGAAGATGGTCTGCTGGCACTGCGAAAGGGGCTGGGGCTGTTCGCCAATCTACGCCCGGTCAGAGTCTTCCCGGTGCTTGTTGATTCCACTAACTTGAAACCGGAGGTTATTGAAGGGGTAGATTTCATATTTGTCCGTGAGCTTACCGGAGGTCTCTACTTTGCCCGACCTAAAAGGCAGTGGCAGACATCCCGGGGCAGGCGGGCTACTGACTCAATGACCTACTCCGAGCAGGAAATTGAGCGCATTATCAGGGTCGGCTTTGAGCTGGCACGGAGCCGGGGTAAAAAGCTGGTCTCGGTAGATAAAGCTAACGTGCTGGAGGCGTCCCGTTTATGGCGGCAGGTGGCTACTGAGGTAGCTGCGGAATATCCTGATGTGGAGCTGGAGCATATGCTGGTTGATGCCTGTGCTATGCGACTTATCCAGAATCCAGCCTACTTTGATGTTATTGTTACCGAGAATATGTTTGGCGATATTCTTACTGATGAGGCGTCAATGCTGGCTGGGTCTATGGGGATGCTTCCCTCAGCCAGTCTGGCTGGGGTGCCAAGGGAGGGGGTTAATATATTCGGTATGTATGAGCCCATTCACGGTAGTGCTCCTCGCCGTGCCGGGTTGAATATGGCTAATCCTATCGCCAGTATTCTCAGTGTAGCCATGATGCTCCGCTACTCCTTCGGCTTAATAAAGGAGGCGCAGGCTATTGAGGCAGCGGTTGATGAGGCGTTAGGCGAGGGTTATCGCACCTATGATATAATGAGCCAAGGTAAAACAAGACTGGGGACGAAAGAGATGGGAGAGCTAATTGCTAGGCAGATAGGAGGCTAAGGATTGTCATCAATTCAACTCTATGATACCACGCTTCGGGATGGGGCGCAGAAAGAGGGCGTTTCCTTCTCGGTGGTAGATAAGCTGAGGATTGCTCAGAAACTTGATGAGGTAGGTATCCACTTCATAGAGGGTGGCTGGCCTGGCTCTAATCCTAAGGATGTTGACTTTTTCAACCGGGCGCAGAGCCTGGCTCTTCATAACTCCGTGCTGGTTGCTTTCGGCAGCACCAGGCGAGTTAAAGCTAAGGCAGAAGCAGATGCTAATCTCCTGGCTCTGGCTAATGCCAGGGTAAAGGTAGTTACTATTGTCGGCAAAAGCTCGGAGCTACAGGTTACTCAGGTATTGGAAACCACCTTGGACGAAAACCTCAACATGATTGCTGACTCAATACGCTATCTCAAGGCAAAGGGGCTTACCGTTTTCTTTGATGCCGAGCACTTCTTTGATGGCTTTAAGGTTAATCCAAGCTACACCCTGCGTGTTCTAGAGATAGCTGCCGAAGCTGGGGTTGACTGCCTGGTGCTGTGTGATACTAACGGAGGCACACTGCCTAATGAGATAACGGTTGCCGTTGAGGCGGCGAGGGGGATAACTGGTGTGCCATTGGGCATTCATACTCATAATGATGCTGAATTGGCGGTAGCTAATACCCTGGCTGCGGTAAATGCTGGGGCTAGTCAGGTTCAGGGCACTATCAATGGCTATGGTGAGCGCTGCGGTAATGCTAACCTTTGTTCTATTATCCCGACGTTGAAGCTTAAGATGGGTATTGATTGCCTTTCCGATGACCAGTTAGCCAAATTGACCGAGGTATCCCACTATGTAAGCGAGGCAGCCAACCTTGTTCCTGATGCCTTCTCACCCTATGTCGGCTCCAGTGCCTTTAGCCACAAGGCTGGGCTTCATGTTTCGGGCTTGGCTAAGTGGGCGGAAAGCTATCAGCATATAGACCCATCCCAGGTAGGTAATCGACAGAGAGTGCTGGTATCTGAGCTGTCGGGGAGGGTGAATATCTTGCACCGGGCAAAGGAGATGGGGGTAGATTTACCCCCGAAAGGCAAAGAGGCACAGATGCTGCTGGAGCGGGTTAAACTACTGGAGAGTCGTGGCTTCCAGTATGACCATGCTGAGGCCTCCTTTGATTTGCTTGTCCACCGAGCTAAGCCGGATTATAAGCCACCCTTTGAGCTGGTTGATTTTATGGTGGTTGTGGAAAATAGAAGGCGCCCACCTACCCAGAGGGGTCTGGAAGAGATGCTATCTGAGGCAATGGTAAAGGTAAAGATAGGCACCAAGATTATACACACGGCGGCTGAGGGTAATGGTCCGGTTAATGCCCTGGATGCGGCGTTGCGTAAGTCTCTGTTGCAATTCTATCCCAGCCTAGCCCGGGTCAGGCTGGTTGACTATAAGGTTCGCATCCTTGAGGAAAGTGTTGGCACTGAGTCTCAGGTTCGTGTCCTTATTGAGTCTAGTGATGGGGTGGAGGAGTGGCGGACAGTAGGCAGCTCAACCAATATCATAGAGGCTAGCTGGCTAGCCTTAGCCGACAGCTTGGAATACTGGCTGCTAAAACAAAAGGCACCAGGTAATCCCGTTATAACTACCACCAACCCGGTTAGCCCCTGAGATGTAAAGCACCCTTTAAGGTTTATATCGTAAATTAGCCTCTGAGGCAGTGAGAGTTGACGATGTATGATATACTTTTCACTGGGTGCTACAACCAGATTTTAGTCTCTTTACCTGGAGGTGACCATGCAAGGATACCACATAGGGCTGATTCCTGACGGAAATAGAAGGTGGGCGAAAGAGAAAGGTCTTGAACCCTGGGAAGGGCACATGAAGGGCGCAGAAACGGGCGAGGTCTTTATTGAGTGGTGCATTGACCATAAGGATATATATGAGGTAACTACCTATGGGCTGAGTGAGGAAAACTTCAAGCGACCGGCCAAGGAATTAGAAAAACTCTATGAACTTTATGAGGGGGAATTAACCAAGCTCTTCAATAAAGAAAAAATCCATAAACAGAGGGTAAGAATTAATATTATTTCCACAAATCCAGGACCTGTTCCCGCAAATCTCTTAAGCCTTTTCCATAGAATTACAGTAGGGACAAAAGGTTATCAAAATAAAGTATTAAATTTGTTAGTAGGCTATACCGGGCAGTCGGAAATCCTGGAGGCTGTTTCCTCTCCGCTTAACCGGGTCAAGAACTTATTCTTTGGGCTGAGTCAAGACGACTTGAAAAATGGCTTAAAAGTAAAGAGACCTTGCGACTTTATTATAAGAACCGGAGAGGAAAGTGAAGAAAGGGAGGCTAGGTCTGGATTTTTACTTTGGCAGTCTGCCTATTCTGAGTATTACCATATTAATAAATTTTTCCCTGATGTTACCAATGAGGATTTTGATAAGGCATGGAACTACTTTGAAAATACGAGGCGAAGAAAAGGCCTTTAGCCGAACCAAAAAGATTAATTTGTAGCCAGTCTACCTGATATTATTTAGCAACCTATCCCCCTAGCCCCCTTCCCTTACAAGGGAAGGGGGCGTTACAGATAAGGGAGGGGGCTTCGCCCCCTCCCTAAAAAACTTCTCCTCCCCCCTCTCCTTTGAAGGAGAGGGGGATAAAGGGGTGAGGTAGTAAATAATCTCAAGCAAAAAGCTGAAATTATTGTGGGAAAGTTGGGCTAGGTCTTGATACATACATGTATAGGATGTAGAATCGTTGCAAACAAAAAGATGGAGGTGGTGAGTAATGACTAATGATGAGGAGAAACAAGCCCTAAAAGAAGAAGGCACAGAAGCACAGGCAGTACCTGCGACCTGGACCAGCGTTGCCGTACGAGGCTTTTGGTGGGGATTAATAGGTGGCGGGGGGTACCTTCTTCAAGACCTTACCACAGGAGGTTGGAGCACCTTTGGATATATCCTTGCTTTTGGTGCCTTCATAGCTCTTATGTATCCGCTTAGCTGGAAGAAGGTGTTAGTTGGGTTCCCTGTATGGGTAGCTAGTGCTGTGATAGTCGTGGGCATCGCAGCATTCCTATCGCGATAACTCAACCCGGTCTCCCCACCGGCATTATATATAACGGCTGATATTGCTTATCCAACCGTAACACTTGTCTAACCTTCTCGTCATGGAAGGCGCCGATAGCTACTGTAGCCAGACCAAGGGCGGTAGCCTGAAGATAGATATTCTGCCCGGCATGCCCCACCTCCATGTGGACATACCTTTCCCCTCTGTTGCCATAGCCCAGAGTTGTCCGCTCATATAGAGCGCAGATAACTATATCTACTGGTGCTTCATATATAAATTCCTGGTTTAATGCTGCTCTGGCTAGCTCTAATCTAACCTCTCCTTGGTGGTGCAGGGTTAAAGAATGGTTATCTATATTGTGGTGGTATATGCCACTGGCTATTCCCTCAACGCCATCCCGGCCACAAACAACGAAGATTTCTAGCGGGTAGGTAGCGCCAGCACTGGGGACAGTTCTGTATTTCCATGAGGTATCGGTAATGCCCTGGGCAGCCCATAGTATTTGTGATAGCTGTAACTGAGAGACGGGTTCGGGGGAAAAATCTCTTATTGACCTTCTTCTGGCAATAGTTTCCTCTAGCGATATACTTCCCCTTTGGTTTGGGGGAGGCAGATAAATTTGCACTGGCTGATTATTACCCATCTCTAGTAGAACCCTTTTCTGGATGTTGGCACACCTCTACTGACTAACTGTTCTTGAGAATAAACATCCTTGTTTCTTTGCTAACCTCACCCCTTAGATATTTGTTTAAAACCTACCCCCTTTATCCCCCTCCCTTACCAACGGAGGGGGAAGATTTTACAAAGAGGGGGCTGATGCCCCTCTTAAACTCCCCTTCACAAACGACCTATTTATCTTTGATGATTACAGTCCGCATCTATTTAGCTTTAGTCCAGAAGCCCATACTCAAGTATTTCCACCCCCCGTCAGCCAGCACCACCACTATATTACCCTCATCCATTTCATTGGCAACCTTAATGGCTTGATGGACTACTGCTCCTGAAGATTGCCCGGCAAAAATCCCCTCTTTTTCCAGCAGTTGCCTGGTGGCTATGTTTGCTTGTCCGCTGGTAACAAAAGCCCTCTGCGTAATAAGGCTTAAATTCAGGAAAGGTGGATACTGTTCCAGTTCATCCATACATTTTATACCTGAGATAGTATCACCAAAAGGCGGCTCCACACAGAATATTTTTATCTTCGGATATTTCCCTTTCAGTCGTTTACCAATACCGGCTATAGTCCCTCCGGTGCCGCTGCCTGCGATAAAGGCGTCAATTTTGTCATAGGGGAAGTCGTCTATTATTTCAACGCCAGTAGTCTCGTAGTGAGCCTGCGGGTTAGCCGGGTTGGTAAACTGGTCGAGCATAATGTAATTGGGGTCTTTAGCCAGCAGCCCCCTAGCAGTGTCAAATTCAGCCTCAATCCCGTCCTCGGCTTTGGTCAGGATAAGCTCGGCACCGAAGAGTCTAATTAGCTGCTGCCTTTCCAGACTCATATCGTCTGACATAATGAGAGTAACCTTATACCCTTTCTTGCGTCCCAACCAGGCTAACGCTATGCCGGTATTGCCGCTGGTGACTTCAACGAGGTTCTTACCCTTGGTCAGTTCTCCGCTCTGCTCTGCCTTTTCTACCATGTATTTTGCCATCCTGTCCTTAATGCTGGCGCTGCCTCCAGCGTTTAGCCCTTCCAGCTTGGCAAAGATTTTGACTTTCTTAGTAGGGCTTATTCGCTCCAATTCTACCAAGGGAGTATGACCTACTGCTTCAATAACATTTTTGAAATACATTTTCCTTATCCCTTAATCACCCCTATGGGTATTGCCCTGCTTACCTTGTGGGAGATGCCAGCTCTATGGGTTACCTCAACCACCTCGTTTACATCCTTATAGGCTTCAGAGGCTTCCTCAGCCAGTGAACCCATGTTGCCCGTCTTAACCGTAATCCCTCTGGCGGCTAGTGCCTTGGCAACATCGGCACCTCTAAGGCTGCGCTTAGCCGCTGAGCGACTCTGCACTCTGCCGGCACCGTGGCAGGTGGAGCCAAGCGACTCCTTCATAGCTAGTTCTGTGCCTAATGCTACATAGGAGCAGCGCCCCATATCTCCGGGGATGAGAACCGGCTGGCCTATATTCTGGTAAATATCAGGAATATCGGGGTGCCCAGCGGGGAAAGCCCTGGTTGCCCCCTTGCGGTGAACACAAAGGGTGAGCTTCTTGCCATCAATAGTGTATTCTTCTATCTTAGCGATATTGTGAGCCACATCATAAACCTGCTCCATACCCAGTTCCCTTATGCTCTTGCCAAAGACCTTAATGAAAGACTCTCTAGCCCAGTGGGCGATGCACTGTCGGTTAGTCCAGGCGTAGTTAGCGGCACATGACATAGCCGCCAGATAGTCCTGTCCTTCTGGTGAGTTTACCGGAGCGCAGGCAAGCTGGCGGTCGGGCAGATTGATACCATACCTTTTTACTGCTTCACCCAGCAGGGCTACATAATCGGTACAGACCTGATGTCCAAAGCCTCTGGAACCGGTGTGAATCAGGACAAGCACCTGCCCAACCTCACTGATGCCCATAGCTGTGGCGGCATCTCGGTCGTAGATTTCATCCACCACCTCCACCTCCAGAAAGTGATTACCCGAACCCAGGGTTCCCAGTTGTGGGATACCACGCTTTTTAGCCTTACTGCTTACCTTATCCGGGTTAGCCCCTTTGATGCAGCCTGATTCTTCAGTAACTACAATATCCTCGGCATTGCCATAACCCTTTTCTACTGCCCAATGGCTGCCTTTTATCAGGACCTTATCCAGCTCCTTTTCACTCACCCTTATCTTGCCTTCAGAGCCTAATCCTGAAGGAATATTGACAAAAAGCTCACCAATCAGTTGCTCAATCTTGGGTCTTGCCTCCTCCTCGGTGAGGTTTGTTCGCAGTAGCCTGACCCCGCAGTTAATATCAAAGCCGACACCCCCGGGTGATATCACTCCGTCTTTTACTCTGGTGCCAGCCACTCCACCTATGGGAAAGCCATAGCCCCAGTGAATATCGGGCATAGCCAGTGAATGGCCAACGATGCCCGGTAAGAAAGCTACATTAGCTACCTGCTGGAAAACTTGCTCTTGCCAGATGTGATTGAGCATAGATTCACTGGCAAAGATTAGACCAGGCACCGACATTCCCGCTTTATAGCTTTGGGGAATCTCCCAGCGGTAGTCATCTATCTTCTTTAGTACTTCTCGCCATGGCTGTGGCATTTTTACCTCCACTAAATGTCAAATAATACCTGAACCTTGCAGCCCCCATCTTTGTCGACCTTTAGCATGTGGTAAGTAGCTGCCTTGACCCCTGTTTTTAGCTTATGTCTTGAGCTGTCTACCTTCTCTCCATAGCTTCTTGCTTTAAGCTGTGTATTATTAAGCTGGGTAATGTCAAACCTCTTAAAAATAATATTGTCAACATCAAATAGATAAATAAGCTCGTTTAGCCATTCTACCAGCAGGCTTTCCTGGTCAGGGGCTGCTAGCTCTATATCGTGATGCAAAACCTCCTCCACATCATCAAGCTCGGTTATCAGACTGAACATAGCTTTAGCTGCATTGGCAAATGCCTGGCTCATACTCGCCCCATAGGCGATGATGCCGACATCAGCCGTGTGGTCTACGATTTCAAAGTCTTTCTCCATAGATATCAACTATTTGACGGGGATCCCTTGCAGAATCCAAATCAGTTCCACGTTAGGAGCCTCACGATGATTCCCAGGTGCCTGCTTGGCAGATTGTCCCTTCCGCACTTATTTCCCAAGTGCCAGAAGCGTGCGTGCCAGTTTCATCAAACCTCCCCTGGACGGTTAGACTCCAACGTTCCCCAAAGGGGCGCGCTACAGTGAAATCCTCTATGGCGAATTGACTACCAGTGATAGGGATGATCTGAATACACTCGACCGTCGATTCCGCAGACGACCAGGCACCATCGCATTCCAATTCTGTCAAACAGTAGTAAAATTCAGCAATGCCTGTGCTGTCAGGGCTTACAGTGAACGTGAACGTAAACTCGCTACACCCGGTCGAAGCAGCCCACTCACCGGGCTTGGGTAGCGCAGGTGTTGTCGTTGGTGCTGCTTCCTCTTCCTCCCTAGGCGGTGGTGCTAGCTCCTCTTCCATCCCACCCCCACAAGCGCCTGCTCCCATCCCTATCAGCAGGACTAACACTGCTAACAGTGGTATAGCTAGAATCTGTACCTTTCTCATCTTCCAAGCCCCTTTCAAGACAAATTATATCATTTACCACGGTAAACATAAACCATTTGAGGTTGCTTAGTAACCTATCCCCCTGACCCCCTTCCCTTGATAAGGGAAGGGGGAGTGTAGATAAGAGAGGGGCGAAGCCCCTCTCTAAAACCTCTTCCCCCCCCCTCCTTTGACGGAGATTAAACTAACGGGGCGTCTAAGAGGGGCGTTAGCCCCTCTTTTTAATATCCTTCCCCCTCTCCTTTGGCCGAGGTGTACGAAAGGTAAAACCTTTGTACGTACTTTTGCTCTTGGCCAGCTAAGCAATGGTTCTAACTTCCCACCCAAGCCTGATAAGAGATAGTGCTTCCTTAGTAGCGTGTTACAGTTAATATCCTACTCCCTTTGACAAGCCCTCTTGTCTATCAAAACAAGAGGGCTTCCTTTTTTGCTTCGTAAAAAGTGCCCCACAAAAAATATCATGAAAATATAGGTTCATTCTGAAATTCAACTTTAGTTCCTTTTGTTGGATGATAGAGCTTGATAAACAAAAGCACTTTAACAATTGAATATAGCTCAAAGCCAAAGCTGAACGCTTGCCTAGTCTAGGGCAAATAAAATGCCTTCCCCTAATAAGGGAAGGCAAGTCTAACGAGGAGGATTGTATGAGCATACTACCAACAACGCTAGACACAGGCGAGTATATCATAGACGAACCGTATCGGCAAAACGGTAACGGCTACGACCAGCTTGAGGGCGACTACGCTGTCTATTATAAGTTAGCGACAAAGTTTAGCCACAAAGCACGCTTTGAGGATAGAGAGGACTTGCTACATACCATAATCCTAAACCTAGCGGTAGCGGGTAGAAAAAACGGACACAAGCCCGATAATCCGTCGTGGATGTATCGGATAGCTAGCTTTACCGTTGCTCAATACTGGCGGGACTACTACTACCAAACTCACGGGATAGATTGTGGACGGTGTAGCAATCCTCAACGGAAAAGATGTAAAGAGCAAAACCTCTACTCCGAGTGTCCGAGAGCTATCAAGGTAGAATATCTCTCAAAGCCTATAATTGCTAGTGAGGGCAGGTCACTTACGCGAATCAGACGGAGAGCACAAGGCTTTGACTTCAGTGCTGAGTCTATGTTAAAGTAAGTAAAATAAAATTTGATTTCCTGATTTGAGCTCTTAAAGCGTCGTGGCATGGTGTCGGGAGGTCGCAGGCAGTAAATACTGAGGTTGTATGTGGAAACAGTGATGCCTCCTGTATTTGGAAAGAACAGAGTAAGATTCGTTTATTATTTACAGCACACTTGTTCATTAAGGTGCTGTTTCTGTTTTGGGGGTACTCATAACCCTAGAAGGTTACCCATTGCCACTGAGGCTTTGGCCGAACACCTAGGGGAAATGCCTCACTTTCTACCGCTTTTCTGAGCGGCACCGGGAGTGTATTCGCGCCAGTAATGTTATAGAAGGGGTTAAGAGAAAAACCAAGCAACAGAGCTGACGCCGGTCTCACAAAAAATACTTAACCCGGAGCAATGGTGTTACGCTATAAGTGAGTAGTCCGTTTTAAGTAATCAGGTATAAGGAGGTTAGAATGAGCACAACTTCATGGAAAACAGAGGTAGATGAGGTTATTAAACGGCGGAGAAAATCAAAAGAGGCCCTTTTGCCCTGTCTGGAAGCGATACAAGAGGTGTCTAGTTACATCCCGCAAGAAGCAGTTAGTTATTTAAGGGAAAACCTGGATGTTCCCTCAATAGATATCTACGGGGTGATAACCTTTTATGGCATGCTTACCACCAAGGAGCAAGGGAAGTATGCCATCCGCCTGTGCAATTCTCTTCCCTGCGACCTCAACAGTTCGAAAGAGATGTTAAAGGTGATAGAGGAGGAGTTAGACATAAAAGCTGGAGAAATATCGTCAGATAAGAAGTTCACCTTAGAGGTTGTACCCTGTTTAGGTCTATGCGATAAGGCACCGGCGATGATGATTAATGACAAAATCTATGAAAACCTGACCGAAGAGACAGCGAAAAAAATCATCGCTGAGCTGAAAGGGTAAGGAGGCGAAAATGGAAAAGATATTGACCCAAAATATTGATAAACCCAATTCTCAGGACATTAAAGTATATTTAGACGGCGGTGGTTATAAAGCCCTGGAAAAAGCGTTGAGCATGAAGCCTGAAGAGGTCATCGCTGAGGTCCAAAAGTCTGGTCTGGTGGGCAGAGGTGGAGCCGCCTTTCCTGTTGGTTTGAAATGGTCATTTACCAGAAGAGAGCATACCGAACCAAAGTTTATCATATGTAACGCTGATGAAGGTGAGCCAGGAACATTTAAGGACCGCATCATTTTGAAAAATGACCCGCACCTGTTCCTAGAAGCCCTTATCATTGGTGGCTACGCTATCGGGGCCAGCCAAGGATTTGTTTACATCAGGGGTGAGTATTACCGTGAGATTGAAGTGGTAGAAAAAGCCGTTGAGCAGGCAAAGGAAAAGGGATACCTGGGTGATAATATCCTTGGCTCTGGTTTTTCCTTTACTATCCAAGTTTATAAGGGGGCTGGTGCTTATGTATGTGGTGAGGAGACAGCCCTGATTGAATCAATGGAGGGAAATAGAGGCGCTCCCGACTGTCGGCCACCATTCCCAGCTCAATCTGGATTCCTGGGTAAGCCAACAGCAGTAAACAATGTCGAGACTCTAGCCAACATCACGGCTATTATAACTAAAGGTGGTGACTGGTATTCCAAGATTGGCTCTCCTGATTCTCCCGGTCCCAAATTATTCTGCTTATCAGGACAGGTAAATAAGCCTGGTGTATATGAGCTTCCCCTGGGGATAACACTGCGAGAACTTATCGAGAACTACGGAGGGGGAGTAAGAGGGGAATTCAAGGCTGTTTTACCCGGTGGCGTCTCCAGCAGTTTACTCACTGACCTTAATGTGAAGCTGGATTATAAGAGTGTGGCTAAGGCTGGTAGCATGCTGGGTTCAGCGGCAGTAATCGTGATAAACAAGGATACAAGCATAATAGATGTGGCTAAGAACACAGTGGAGTTTTTTGCTCACGAGTCCTGTGGTAAGTGCTCAATATGCCGTGAGGGGACGAGAAGAGGCAGGGAAATTCTCTCCCGATTTGCCAATGGAGGCGGCAGAGCAGAAGAGCTTGACCTGATGTTGGAGTTGGGCGAGGTAATGTATGATACTGCTTGCTGCGGCTTGGGGCAGGCGGCGATGAATGTTCCGGTCAGTGCTATAACACTCTTCAGAGATGAATTTGACCAGAAAGTGAGGAAATAAGGAGGGAATAATGTTTACTTTAACTATAAATGGTGAAAAGGTTACAATTCCTGAGGGAACTACTATTATGGATGCGGCTAAGCAAGTGTACATCAATATTCCTCACCTCTGCTACCTTGAAGGGCTTGAACCTGGGTATCACTGTCGCATCTGTGGTGTTGAGATTGAGGGTGAGCCAAGGTTAGCCCCTTCCTGCGTGCGCCAAATAAGCGAGGGGATGAAGGTACACACCAATACAGCCAGGGTGAGAAGAGCCAGAAGAATGATTGTCGAGCTCCTGCTGGCAAATCATTCTATAGATTGTCCTACCTGTGAAAGAAATCAAGTCTGTGAACTCCAAAAACTAGCCTTTGAGCTGGGAGTAAAAGAGGTAAGATTTGATGGTGAAAAGCCATCTTATGAACTGGATGAGACCAGTCCGGCTATTATTCGTGACCCTAATAAATGCGTTCTCTGCGGCAGATGCGTTCGTGTTTGCCATGATGTGCAAACAGTGAGTGTAATCGGCTTTGTTAATCGTGGTTTAGAAACGATGGTCTCTACCTTCATGGAAAATGGCTTGGGCAATGTAGAGTGCACCAACTGCGGTCAATGTATCCATGTCTGCCCGGTAGGGGCCATCACAGAAAAATCCGCCATTGATGAGGTGTGGGCAGTCATTGCCAACCCAGAAAAGCATGTTGTTGTTCAGGAGGCACCGGCGATTAGGGCGGCACTGGGTGAAGAATTTGGGCTCCCTGCAGGAACACTTGTTACCGGCAAGATGCATGCCGCACTGAAGAGATTGGGCTTTGATGCTGTTTTTGATACTAACTTCACCGCCGACCTGACAATTATGGAAGAAGGCAGTGAGCTGGTGAAGAGGGTTAAAGAAGGCGGTGTTCTGCCTCAGATTACCTCATGCTCCCCGGGGTGGATTAAGTTCATGGAGCATTTCTATCCCGACCTTATTCCTAATGTCTCCACCTGTAAATCCCCCCAGCAGATGTTCGGTTCGCTAGTTAAGACATACTATAGCGAGAAGGCAGGAGTTGACCCGAGAAAGATTGTTTCTGTTTCTGTCATGCCATGCACAGCCAAGAAATTCGAGGCGCAGAGACCTGAGATGAGCGATAGTGGATTTAGAGATGTTGACTATGTTCTGACGACAAGGGAGCTTGCCCGTATGATTAAAGAGGCAGGGATTGACTTTGCCAGTCTGCCTGATGAACCAGCAAGTGAGCTTATGGGGTTCTATTCCGGAGCAGGCACAATATTTGGTGCCACCGGTGGAGTGATGGAGGCAGCATTACGAACGGCTTACAAGCTTGTCACCGGAAAGGAACTGGAGAAGGTAGATATTGAGCCGGTAAGAGGACTTGACGGAGTAAAAACAGCTACGGTAAACGTGGATGGATTGGAGGTGAAAGTGGCTGTAACTCACGGGCTGGGCAACGCAAGAAAGGTCCTTGATGAAATAAGGGCTGGTAAATCACCCTACCACTTCATTGAAATCATGGCCTGCCCTGGTGGCTGCGTGGGCGGTGGCGGGCAACCGATTAGCTTTGACTTGGCACTTAGGGATACTCGGGGAAAGGTTCTCTACAATGAAGATAGGGCACTTCCCTACCGCAGGTCGCATGATAACCCATCAATCAAGAAGGTGTACCAAGATTACTTGAAAGAGCCACTGGGAAAAGAATCGCATCATCTGTTACATACTAAATATACTAAGAGAGAAAGGGTATAGTTTGAGGAGATGAGAGAAAATTTTAAATCTTATGGAAAGAGAGGGCAAAACAAATGAATAGCAGGGCAGAAACTCTAACTACTACGAGAGAGGGAGTAATTACTTTTGTTGTCTTACTGGGAATAGCCATTGCCGCTCCCCTATTTCACAACCAGTTTATCACCGGCCCCATTGTCAATGCTACCCTCCTTGCTGCCGTAGCCTTGGTGGGTATGCAAGGTGCCATCTTTATCTGTCTGATTCCAAGCGTAATCGCCCTATCTGTCGGGACCCTGCCAGCAGTGCTTGCTCCAATGGTTCCTTTCATTATGATTGGAAATGTTATTCTGGTTTCAACCTTCGGCTATCTGAGGAACAAAAATTACTGGCTGGGGCTGGTCTCCGGTAGTGTTTTGAAGTTTGCCTTCCTTTTCGGCACCAGTTCAATAGTCACCAACCTGCTCCTTAACCAACAGGTAGCAGCAAAGGTAGCAGCAATGATGAGCTGGCCTCAACTGGTAACTGCTTTAGCCGGAGGACTGCTTGCTTACGGCTTTCTACGAAGTACCAAGAGATTCTCCACATAGTTAACTAAGTTTAGCAGTAGCTTGATGCCCGTGGGAAAGGCTGAGGGTGCCCGGAGTGACTTATTGAATAAGTAAGTCTATCGATTAGTTATATTCCCTGCACCCTCAGCCATTTTAGCCCCTTTGCCACCTGAGTTCTTCAGTGTATTTCATAGGTGCTCTTCACATCACTGAACATGTTGGCTAAAAGTCAAATTTTTAAGATGAGTTTTGAATGAGCCTATTGAACAACCACACAACTCTCGATGTCAGCCAGCAGAATTATCACGTTGCATTCAATAGACGTGGTAGTATGTTTAAAGACCGTGGTGAAGACCTTTACAATGCCTTGTTCTTTGACCCGTTCTACCAGTTCATGCGCCTTCAATTGCTTGCTCAGGAGATGGAATATGGTCGAGAGATGGAAGCTGATGTTGTGAGTGTGCTCCATATTTGTCCCGAGGCTAATAAGGAATTCAGAGAGCGGGTGACTTCACCTAAGTTGGAACAGGTGTTCCCCAACAAAGGTGCGCTCGAAATCTGGGAAGAGCTGGTTCCTGAAGGCAAGTTCATGAGCATCTCAATTGAGGATTTGCTTCATACAATTAGACAGCATGCAGGGACTGCTGACGAAGGATGGACAAATTATCTTAGCACCCGGTATGCATGGGATGGACCTGCTTGAACAATTTAGCGGATTGTCAACTCCTTTGTAGTACCAACATCGTCTTTTTCTGCAAAGGGGAGCTACATATGCTCGGGTGATGTCCGTCTCCTTTTATTGTTGACAAGACCCCAGGAATGGAATAATCCATATACTAACTCGTGTAATAATCCAAGAAGACCGCATCGACTTAGGAGGACATATGATTGAGCGAGTTCATGAGCATATAATTACGGAACTCCAGCAGAACGCGCGCACTGACACAATTTTCATCCTGACCGCGATTTTTCTAAACTTGACCGCTTTAGGAGTTAATTCTTGTGTTTCTAGCGGATGAGACACCGACGCTACTACATGGATAGTGTTCTTCACGTTTGTCTGCCTGGTGATAGTAATCAACCTTGTCGTAGTAATTGAGTTGTTAAGAGGAAAGGAAACAAGAATAAAGCTGATAAATGGGCTACTTAAGATGTACAAAGATCAAGGTGTAGAAGGATATTACGATGCTTCCCTTCTAAGCAATTATAGCACCAGATACAACTTGTTCCTCCTCGCTGTCGTTGTCACAGGCCTCATAGCCATTGTAGTGCCTGCTGTCCTGATTATATGATGAGATAGCAGAGCCTCGGTTTTTCCATACCGAGCATACATGCGTCAACTTGCGGTTCAATCTGTTCGCTCGATTGTTCAAGTTCGCATCAGTTGCGGTAGTGCCTCTCGCGCATTGTGGGGTCAACAATAGGGCGGATTATGTAATGAGTGAGATAGTGAACGCAGATAATATTTCTGCTTCAGCCCTTATTCCATCCTGGCCGTAGTTCTAGCCAGCTCCCAGCAATACTCGTAAAGGTGCATGCCCTTACTCACGGCAATAATCTCGCCGTCGCCAACTCCTATTTCCCCAGCCATATACTCCTTCATAAGCTGAATAGCGGCCAGGTTTGATGGAAAGCCAGCCCATAAATCCCACGACCTGAAATAGACAACAAAGTGCAGCTTATCATAGCGGATTCTAGTATCTATCCCCCTCAGGCAGGGGGGGTCTGATAGAAAAATAGACTGACTATCACCTACCGCCATAAAAGCCTGGTTGGTATTATGGCCATCCACCTTATACATCCTGATTACTTCAGAGATTTGCTTCTCTAAATATTGACCGTAGGTATATTGCTCTCCCTCGGCTTTATGTGCTGTCATAAGGTAAGGAAGATAGTTCTCTATGTATTCCATGGAGGTAGGTGGTGGCACGCCCTGGGGCACATCAGGAGTCAAAGGCCTTGTCCCCGGATTTCTGATTTTGACAATGACAAAGTCAAGCCCTTTCCGACGTTGACCGGCATAGCTCCCCCGGTCAATCTTATACTCATAGCCTTCAGTTAAGGTCTTACCCAAGCAAAGGAACCATGCCTCGGAAAGGTCCCTGGCGTCAACTATTGAAATTTCCATAGTATTAATCGGCTAAACAGCTTTCCCTGGTTCTTCACCCGGGCAAAGCTCCCCTGATAAATAGCCTCCTATCCCCCCTTATTGAAAATGGCAAAAAATCTATCCTCATACTCTTCAAACAAGTTCCAGCGGTCAAGCTCAGCTTTTAGCTCACGGGGTTCAGCCTCCCCTTTTGAAATCTTTCTAAAAAGCTCATCAATCCTTATTCTGGCATCAACTGGAACACCGCTGGCGTCTATATCCAAAAGTCCTCTAGCCCCCATTTGCATTAGGTTATTGCGGATGGAGCTTTTGGTCATCTCATAGATAAACTTCATCAACGACACATCCCAAAGCTCATCCTCACCCTTAATAATAGAGGTTAGCGGGTCGGCACGTTTATCAATCTCAGCGTGAAGTTTATCTATCACTGATAGCAAATCTTCAGACACAATGGTAAGCTCTTTAGGCTCATTCCTGTAGGTATAAAACAGCCCAGGGCTATGAGGACTGTGGGTTCTAATTAGCGTCTCAAAGTATCTTCTTGCCTCGGAGCTAAACCCCTCAAGACGGGAAAGATAATAGGGGGTTACAATCCTCGGTTTTTCGGCAATTACCCTGCCTTCTCTCACCACAGTCTCGGTGACGTTCTTTACCAGCTCCGAGTAAGCCGGCTCGGCAACCAGGTAGTAGTATATATTGGTAGTGCCAAAGGTGGATAGGCTCTGCTTAGGCGCTCTTAATATCTCGGTGTGGTCAACTGCATATCTAATTCTCTCGTCATCAATATCCATTAGATTCCCCTTCAAGCATCACCGTATGCTTAATAGCTCCTGCTTGTAATCATCCAAAAGTTTAAGGTATTGTGAGTCTAGCTGGGTCTGGAGCTTGCGCCATTCCTCACAGAATTGCGGCTGTCTTTCCACATCTACCTTAATCCCCACTACCGAACCTAACTGCTGCTGAATTAACTGGCGTACCTTGGCTTCAAATTCAGTCTTTAACGATTCATAAGCCTGCTTTCTCTGCTGCTCACCCTGCTCCGCATAGTGGTTAAAGATACTCCTTATCTTACTGTAGACATTTTCTACTCTCGCCTTATCACTGTTTAAGGTTTTAATGCCGTCCATCGCCCTCCTATTATTTCTCCTGGCTAAATCGTCCTTGGGTAGGTTGATGGTTCTGATTAATATATCCGCAGCACCCTCTATAATATACCTTTTTACCTTCTCTTCATACTGGTCAAGCTCAACCACTAAATTACAATCCTGCTTAAGATATCTGGCTGCCAGCCTTTCCCCTTCTGGAATATATTTCCACCTCAGGCGCTCCTCATCGGTTGCCTTACCCAACTTCTCCACCTTCTCCATAGCTATCTCAAGAGCACTCTTTATCTCGCCCATCTAAGTCTCCGAATGTTATTCCTATCTATATTATACCAAATGATTAAGCAGGCTCAAAGCACCGAAAAGTACTATAAATTAGAGATTGTTTATTGACCTCACCCCCTTTATCCCCCTCTCCTTCAACCGTGGTGTACGAAAGGCAAAACTCCCACGGTTTCCTCGGAGACGCTATGCGGAGGCATAGGGATAGTATAATACACTTTTGCTTCTGATTCATCCACCTCAATCCTTTCTACAAAGGGCTTGAGAAAGCTCCTTTGCTCAGTTATGGAGGATTTCGCCAGCAAGCTTCTCAGGTCATCAGCATAGTCCTGCACTACTTGAGGGTCAGCCATATCCACATTCTCATAGCGTAATATTTCCTTCAACGTACCTACAGTTCATTTAGATGTCAATACAACTGAATCGCTTGACCCTACAAACCTATCAATTCCATTGATGACTGATTTCGACTTAAAGATTGTCATGAAAATATTGGGTAGTAGCGGGAAACGGTTAGGTAATATTGCCAGATGTTATCAGGGTGAAGTTAACCTTACGCTTCATAAGAAGTTCCTTAGAAAGAATAGAGGTTCGTATGCTCCTATGATTAAAGGGGCTGCCATTCAAAGATATTTACTTCTTGAACATATGAGCCAGGGGGAAATAGAATTCTTAGATTCCCATGCTTTTCTAAAGAACAATGAAGCTCCTAAGTCTAAACATCATCGTGTTGACAGAATAGTAATGCAAGGTATTACTGGTGTGAATGAGCACGTGCGCCTTAAGGCAACTATTCTAGGTAAAGGTGTTTTTTGTGGTCATTCGGTTAATTACATTACGATGAAAGATAATACATATAGTAAACAATATATATTAGGGATGTTGAATTCAAAGTTATATAACTGGTTTTTCAAGCTATTTAGCACTAATAGCAATGTAAATAGTTATGAAGTAGAAAATCTACCTATTCCACCACTTAATAAAAGCCAAGAAGAGATTATCAGTTTGGTCGACAATATCTTTAGTATCACTAAAGGGGATGACTATCTAGCAAGTACTATTAAGCAAGCCGAAGTTAAAGAATACGAACGCCGGATTGACCAGATTATATATGGGCTCTATGAACTTACTCCGAAAGAAATTGAGGTTATAGAGTCATAAGCAATATGAGAAGAGGAGGGATATAGAATAATGGGGAAAAGACCTCGTAGCAAAATAGAGCGGCACCTACCGGCAGTTGGTACAATATTAGTAGCTCATTACAAAGGAAAACAATATACGGCAAAGATTGTCGAGAGTCCTGATTTTTCAGGGAAGAAAGCGGTGGATTTCGATGATGTGTTGTATAAATCTATGACCGGTGCTGCGATAGCTGTAACTGGGTGTTCCACCAACTGGGGTGCCCCCATTTTTAGTACCACCTACAATGAGAGACTTCCCGCTTTCTCCAGTGGTTGCTTGACCTCTGTTACCTGGTTGTTTTTGTAGTATCGTCTGGCAAACTCTACCGGAGTCAGGTAGC